>ENA-ORME01000011-ORME01000011.1-human-gut-metagenome-genome-assembly--contig:-NODE-11-length-69973-cov-11.897408_pt1 | contig 69973 bp, 70 predicted proteins | sample MGYA00242097_ERZ508983 | MGnify/ENA primary metagenome ERZ508983 (study PRJEB26280, sample SAMEA2531408) | human gut metagenome | biome: human gut; feature: human-associated habitat; material: faeces...
AGTTAGTCAGCTTATCAGATGGACAATCAACGGTAGTTGGTTGGTCAGATGGTAACAAAGCGCACAGCGCAATGGTATTCGCCCACGGCGAAAGCGATCTCTTGCCGATGGCAAATAATCGTTCGTGCCTGACTCTCGTCAGAAACGAAGTTTGCACGAGTCCAGAAGGTAAAGAGTAACGCTTTGCTGCGTCGTGAGCAGGAACGGGGGTGTCCGGGAAGCCACCAAACGGCGTACCAGGACATTTCCCCTTGAGTGACGGCGAAGAGCCGCCAGCAAAATGATCTTTGCGACAAGCGCAAAAACATAGATCTTCTAAAAGCTCTCTTTTAGAGATCGCTTTTAGAATCTCTTTATATAGTACAGGTTTTTCCCGTATATCATGCCGAAACATACGGGTTTTTCCTGTATATCATCATGCAGACATACGGGTTTTTCCTGTATATCCAGTTAACCAACATCTGAACATACGGGTTTTTCCCGTATATTACGAAAGTAACAAAACGTCACTTTCAGCCCTTCACCCAACGGTAGATCGTCGCCCTGCTCACTACGAATCGCACATGCAACAATCCTAAGAACAGCCAGAGGAAAACCTTAGGTTATACCTATCAAAACCATACGATATTAACGCCAAAACCTATCTTAAATGTCAGGTAAAGATTGCCGTTGTTACAGGGATAAAGTTACCATAGCAATTAAGATAGTAACAATTGAAACTATCACTCACTTTGCGTAAAGCCTTGCGCCGTGAGGCTCACAGCGATCATTGTCCACAATGTACACTTTCATGGTAGGTGCAATGTGCTGAACGAGCTTTCTAAATTGAAACGATGCTTCTTTTTCCATGTCAAATCCCACCAATTCATTAGCATTCTAATCATTTCTTGGTGCAATCAACTCATGTGAGAATTATTATCATCTGTCGTGCGATATCTCACTCCGATAGGACATTCAGGTTATCTGTCCTATTCATCATTTAGTAGAAACAATCACTTATATTTTAGCTCGATTTATTGGCCTTTTTTCGGCTATTCCTGGGGCAAAATCAGGGTGTAAAAATAAATATATTGACAAAATAAAGTTTCCATGAAACATCATTGTTAAAAATAAAACCATTATAAATCAATAAGATATTTTAAACTCACGAAATCACCAGATCGGGAGGCCTGGTTTTAGTCCGTTAAGCACTTCTCGCAACCGCGCTCCCCTAAATCGGCTTTAATCGCGTTTAATGCCACTTAATACTTCCTAAACCCCACCAATAAGACATTTATGCAAATGCGAACAAAATGATCTTGCTATCCTTCTGTTTTTGATCAATATTTACACCATAAAGACAGATTGTGGAGGTAGAGAATGGCAATCAGTAAGGGTGCAAAGCGTACAGACGGACTTGAGAGCGCCGAACAGGTGAAGATTGTAGTGGAGGAAATCGCGAAGAAGAGCCAGACAGTGGCGGATCTCTTCCTTATAGGAGTAGAGACACAGCTTCGCGGCGTGGATATGCGTTCCTGGCGCTGGGACGAACTGAATATTGGTAGCAAGGTATTGCGTATAACACAGGACAAGACAAAGGAAGCGGTAGAAGTGGAACTCACGGAGACAGCAAGGGAGGTGTTGAAAGCTCGTTATAACGAGCGCGGGAATAATGTATATGTGTTCCAGAATGACAGTAACCGGAGCAAGGGTAAGCCGATCAGCCGTTCTAAAATCCATGCAGAGATTCAGTATGCAGTAGATAAGCTCAAGATGCGCGGCCTCCTTCCACCGGACGCAGTGATCGCAATGCACAGCGCACGTAAGACCGTGGCAACGATTGCCCATAATAACAATGAGGATTTAGAGGTGATTAGTAAAATGTTAGGGCATCGCTCCACCGAACACACACGCGCCTACCTGGGGATCACTCAGGCCAAAGTGGACGCACTACGAACGAAGTATTCAACAGGCATTAAGAGAGGGACGCACGTATGAAACATGTGATTGTACTGCCGCTGGCGCTCATGAGACTGAAAGGTTAACGCAAGGCGCACCAGAGCATTTGGAAAGCAATCAGAACACACCAGCAGTGAGGGTGCACTTGGTAAACTTGTAGTGATCATAAGTGAACTCACAGTACACATTACCCACACCTTGCAGAGATACATCCCCCTGATACTTTCTCTCTCGTGTGTCGGGATCAAATTGGTTGAGGTAAAACTCCCCAAACATACTAAAAAACTTCTTCGCCCCAAATCTGCTCACACGAAGTTCGAAACTATCTATATAACCAGATGAACGCATCTCGACGGCAATAATACGCGCGATGGCAATCGCCTCCTGTTTACTTAACCAGTTATTCACAAACAAGAACACAATAAAAGAGCAACCTAATGTTTCAGGTAATGCCAAGATAGAAACAATTAACATTATCACGCGCAGCAACTATTATTCCTTCTTTCAAGAATCAGACAGAAATCATTAAGAAAACTCTTACAGTTTTTGAGGCTATATTTTAAGTTAGCAATCTTACCGCAACAACTTAACACAAAAACTCTTGGTAGGGATGATCCTTGATGCGTAAAAGTTTATTGATGTTGTTAGCTTCTTCTCTGCTTCTGTCTGGGTGTGCTGTATAGAAACAACAGGTTCTAACTGGTGGTAGCAAGTCTGATGGGACTGTAAAAACGAGTTATTCTTTCGGGATGTTCGCCCCCCTAAAGTGAACGTCCAGCAAGGCGCTCAAGCAGCAGCACAGCGTTGCGCTGCATGTGGCTATTCTGGTGCTTAGCCTTTCGGCGGTTATACTTCAGTTTGTTCTCAACCATCCTCAAGCGGATGTATGGAAACACTGGTCTCAATGGAGTATCAATGTACTGGCGATATTAAAAAATAAAATAAAGGGGACATCGCCCCCTTATGCCCTTGCCAACCATTTTGTAGGGATCTCTTCCCACTTTTTGCTTACTTCATCAAAGAAGAACACATCATCAATGCCATGCTCAAGGAGGTTAACTGTCTGAGTAGCTGTCGGTATATTCAAATCTTCAACAAGCGCTGACAACACGGTATTGATTTGATCACATCCGTCCCATTCAATAATTTTCTCTTTATGTTTTCCATGAAACCCATAGTGGATACGTAACTGCTTATTGGTCATTACCATCCCCCTACTGTTAGTATTATCCTGATACATTGACTCAACAAAATCTCGTTGCTCTCCAGTCAAGGTGAGTGTCTCCAAAGAAAGAGCCCACTAAATTGTGCAACTAATAGATTTTAGACGATATAAGCCATTTAGCACCGTGATGGGTAGCTTAAAACATGTTGTTAGCCGTTCGCGCCAGCTTGATTTCCTCTCGCTCTTCCTGCTTCTTAGCAAGCCAAGCTTTACCTTCTGGCGTAGCAAGGAATTTACGAGCGTGAATCTTACGGTTGTTGCGCTTAGTGGCTGCCTTATTCGTGGCTTTTGACATGATATCACCTCCGCTGAATCTGCCAGCGCTCAACGTACAGCAGAGAGACAGTACAACGAAAGTTACAATGGTGCAGATAATGGATGACCATTACGTGCCGTGTTGGGCACATAAGAAAAGGCGGCGCGTAGCGCTTCCGCAGGGTGTAATCCCTTCGCAGGGAGGATAAAGCCTTAGCACGTTCTCTTATCAGGTGATCGTTATACTCCGGTGATCGAAACCGTGGCAGAGCCGGATTCTTTCCCGATCCGGTTAGTCTTCCCAACATTACGCCTGTTTATTCTCTGCAACGTCATCTCGACGTGTAGCATCATTGAGCGCCGCACGAAGCGCGGAACGTATCGCTAAGGGTTCAAGTGATGTGTTTAGAGAGTCCGGCAACTCTTTTAGCTTCAAGGGATGGCATAATTTCTAATGCTGTTCGGGCTTGAGCCTGGTAACTACCCGCCAGTACGTTGTACAATACTTGAGCCGATACAACGCAAAGGCGTTTACCAGTGCTAACAGACGTTAGAACAGAAGTTACAAACCGTTAGATAAACATGCTAAAGAATGCTGTTTTTACGGGATTTTCTGTTGATGGTGCCGATAATAGGAGTAAAACACAGAAAATAACTACATGTATTTACTGCTTTTTATCTTCACAAATGAGATAGATACCCGAATTGATACCCGTTTTGATCTCGCTCCCGATTGAGGAACAAAACAGGCTATTCCGTAGCCCTGTACCATGCCTGCCAGCGATAGATATTTGTCCGCAGCTCCCGCACACATTCTGCCGTCTGAGTATCCGCCTGCAGGTCTTCGTCGCTATCCCGCCCTGCGTTACTTGCCTTGCACGGAGGGCTCATCAAATCCTGGGATATTGTTGGCCGCGTCGATTGCGCGCTGCCGCAGCTGCACAGCGTGATCGTCAAAATCGCACTTAATATGGTTCGGGTCGTTAACATATTTCACCACGTCTCGGTAAACAGTCCGGTAAATCACTTTTCCTTCTGCGCTGGCCGCTGCCGCTTTCTGCTCGCTGGTGGCAACAGCTTTCTCAGCCTTTTTATTCTTCGCTGCATGCTCGCTGTTAACCTTTTCGCTGTGGCTATACCAGCCTTTCAGAAAGCCTGCGTAAAAGGTACCGACGAAAAGTGCCAGCAGAACGGCCAGCACTAACAGTTTTGCTTTAATGGTCACTGGTCTATACCCCAGCACGCTAACGCGCTTTCCTGATCCCGGCGCTCAACCTGACCATAGCAGCCATTCTTCTGGCCTTTGGTCAGTCTACAGTCACGGCCCCCGTCTTTGATCCACCAGCGGATCGCCTCACATGCACCTTTTCGGTCACCGGCATTCATTCGCTTATAGAACGTTGACGGGAAGCATTTGCCGGGTCCGATGTTGTACGGACAGAAGGATGCGATACCGGCTTTCTGCGGTTCGGTCAGAGGAACTTTGATATTGCGGTCAACCCACGCAAGAGCCTTATTGCGTTCGATGGCGTTTACCTGATCGCATTTAGCCTGCGTCAGCTTCATGCCCTGCACCACTGGCTTACCATCAACCATCGTGGCACCACGGCAAATCGTCCAGATTCCGCCACCATCTCTGTACGCGGTTAGGCTGTTTCCCTCTTTCTCGTTCAGGAACTGGTCAAGAATGACAGAAGCTGGCGCACCGGCGAGTACCAGCCCCAGAACGGCAGCACTGAGCTTAGTCTTGCTGGAAGCCATTATCCCGTGCCTCCTTACGCCGATCATCCTTGATTTTGAAATACAGATTGGTCAGATAAGTCAGCAGACCAAAGAGAATACTGGCAAGAACGCCGATGGCGGCCCACTGGCTGGGGCTAACTTTATCGAGTAGTTGCAGTAGCCAGTAACCAAAGCTGCCAATAGATGTACCGTAGGACAGCCCCGCCGCTACGTCTGAAAGGTTATTCATCCTCACGCCTCACCCCCTGTGGGGAAAATCATAGTAGTGGGCTGAGGGTAAGCGGGCGAGCCGGTCGGAATCCCGACTATATTCTGGAGGTCGATTCAAGCAACCACTGATGGTAAACTCTCTCCAATTCTTAAAAAACCTCGAAATATCTGGGTTTATCGTGGCTGTTAAGAGGCGACGAACTGTTAATTAAATCGAAAAGGCAATGTCTATGATGGAGTCAATTTCTAATAACCTTGTGAGATTTGCAGCATTACTGAGCGTCATAGGATTAATAAAAGGGCATAGTGAAGGCAATAGAGTAATGATTTTGATAGAGGTTGTCATGATAGGTATGTGGCTGCAAATGGACTACCAAAACATAACGAATTTATTAAAAATGAAAAAAAATAAATAAACGTATAGGAATTATACTTGCAGATTTCAATGAGGAGAGGAATTTGGAACACTTAAACAGTTCTTTTACCAGAAAGCTTGATGGGGTTCAGTGCCTACGTGCATTCGCTGTGCTTATTGTAATCGCATCTCACTTTTCAGTTATATTCACTGGAAAATTTGGGTCTGAAAGCTTTTTTAATATAGTTACACAGAACTCTCCATTTGCGGTTGATCTTTTCTTTTTCATAAGTGGGTTTATCATGGTGTTTACCACTAATGGAAACATAACGAATAGAGCTAATAGATTTTATGACTTTGCAATAAAGAGAGTTTTCAGGATATTTCCTGTTTACTATTCGTGCTTGCTAGTGTACTTGGTTTTCATAGTAATGTATGACAGATCTTTTCAAATGGAAAATATTCCATGGATGGATGTTTTTAAAAGTTCATTATTAATCCCATTAAACTATACTGATGCGCCACCTTTTTATGGATATAGCCTAATAATACCTGCATGGACTATAACATATGAGGTGTATTTCTATTTAGTATTTAGCATCTCGCTTCTTATAACTTCGAGATTTAGAACCATTCTGTGCTCATTAATTCTTGTCTTAATAGCATTTTCGATGCAAATGTATACTACAGGCAAAGTATCATTTGACGCTCAAAGTGTAGGGTATTTAGATGTAGGTATTTTGGGAAACATAAGCTTTATATCAAACCCAATAATATATGATTTTATAATTGGAATGATTATTGGAGAGTTTTTCTTATCAGATTATAAAAACAAATTATCGAATACTATTGATGCTGTTGCACCTATACTTTTATGCTTTGGCCTTGCGGCTTTTATTTCAATGTTTAGATATGGGTATGGGATTACAAATGGAGCTATCGGTGCATTATTCCTGTTGTTCCCGATCATTTATTACGACATCAGCAGGGGTATAAAGTATCCAAAACCTTTTGTTTTTATTGGCAATATATCTTATTCTCTGTATATCTCTCACATCGTTGTTATCAGCGTAGCTGATAGGTATTCAAACTTGTTTCAAGTATACACGCAAAGCTATGGATGGAGAAGGTTTTGTGTGATAGTGACAATGTCTATCACCATTGCTGTATTGATGCATAAATTCATTGAAATACCTACTACTAGATTAGCAAAAAGGGTAATCATAAAAATAAAGAATAGGAATACAACATCTTAAATTAGTGATATATAAAAGCACCGTGAGTTTTCCACGGTGCCTATTATAAAAGGCATAGCTATGCATGAACTGAATTATTAATCATGCATTAGTACCATCTGCCCGCTTCCATGTGCCGCTAACTGAGTTCCACCAGATTGGTAGCCCTAAAGATGCATCATAGAATTGTTGCCCTGCTTTTGGCGATGATGGCCTTTGGGATGTTGTACCACTACTGACAATTACAGTATCAGGAACCCCTTGACATGCCAGCGCCCTATACTTACTTGGGTCTCCGCCTATATTAACTTCGCTGTTTCCATCGAATACAGAAGACAACACCGTCACGCCGCCACTGGTATCCTCTATGTTAATTCCGCGTTTTTGAGTTGGGCCGTCATTAGCAATCCCCCCTTCACCAAAAAGACATCCAGCGAATGCAACAAATTGCGTATTACCACCAACCCTAATTCCGCCTTCACCATTGTTTGTAAACCTGGTGTTAGTGAATGATGATTTCTTACACGCATTCATGTATACACCGAAGTCTTTACTGTAATGGAATTCTGTATTTACACAGTTTACCGAGAAACAATCTCTAAGTGTTAATCCATGCCCCTGGAATGCACCCATATGACCGTTTACAATAAAAACAAAAAGGTTGCAATTGTTGAGTTCTGTAACACCTTCAATTGTTACGTCAGTCAGCTGGCACGTTCCATGACTCGGTTTTGCCCAATCGTCATACCCCAATAACAGGCATGGAGTAGATGTCGGATTTGCGCAATAGGTATTTCGCATTTGAAACCCTACAGAGTTGCGGACCTCGATGCGGGAAGTATAGGCGATAAAACTGTCTGAGATAACTAATGAATCTGCCCAGTCAACACCGTTTGGTTGGGTCCTGTTTGAATAAAACATTGAACCTATTCCACGAATTTTCCTAAAGGTGACATATCTGTAGTCTATAAGCTCAAATGTTAACCGATAGAATGTACATCCGAATACTTCCATTTGCTGCTGTTGATGGCATCGTATGGCTATAGGGTAATCTCCCGCTGAAGCCATTGGGCAGGAGAAGGTGAGATTTTCTATTCTGGCGCCGTTAATGATGTAAGTGGACGATTGGTCAGGGTCTCCAAAATAGAACATCTCATCACCAGCAGACACCGGCTGGATCTCCACATTACTATGCTCCCCAAAGAGCAATGGCTTTTTGATATATACATTTTTTACTTTGTAAATACAGCCAGAACCATTACCTGAAACATCAGGGATAAACACTTTCTTACCGGTAGCTGAGGCTTTTTTAAAGGCTAATGAATCATCTGAGACGCCATCACCCTTAGCACCAAAATCAAGTACGTTTACGAAATCATCAAGCTTTTTCTGTACCGTTCTTGGCACACTGCCATCCGCAGGATACTGATATCCAATGAGAGAGGATCCGGTAGGTTTTGCCAGCTCAATCAAAACATCTGAGGCAGACCCTGATTCTGGCAACACCGGGATAGGATCACCTGAGTTATTGAATGCCAGCAGTTTGTTGCGACGCAGATCCAGCGAAGGTACTAACCCAACTGATGCCTCTGGAACGCGAAGCACCCGGGCTAAAGATACGCTTTCTAAATACTTTTTAGTCACTGCGTCCTGCGCATTAACTGGATCTGCCAGTTTCTCAATACGATAACCCTCTGCATCAAAGGGACCACCGAACAGCGGGCGGCGAAGTGCCAGACCGAGATGTATACCGTAACGCTGTATCGCCATCCAGAGGCGGTCAAAATCCTTATTAACCGTGTCGGCCAGGAGGTCGCCGTTATCCTGATAATCGGTCAGCCTGTACGTTGGCACTACCCTCTCCAGCATCACAACCGATCCGCTGGCTGGCGGGGTGATAAAAATCACATCCCCGCCGCCGATATTCCCTACCCCGGACACCGTGTACCCGCTAGTAATAACGGTGCCGTTAATTGTGACCTGAATATCACCGGAGTTGATGACATAGAACTCGAAGGGAAAAACGGTGGTCAGGCCGTTGGCGTTATAAATTATATATGGAGTCTGGTTCGGTACCGACATGATGCGAAACCTCTGGCAAGTTAGTAATCGACGTCGACCAGATGATCTCCGTCACTTAACTGCCAATCTTCGCGCGTATGTCCGGTCGGAATCCCGACCACTTTCCCGATGCGTACAGGGGTCTGACTTATTGCTCCCGCGCCAGAGTCTATAAAGTCGTCCGGCTGGTTGGTCAGCGCCGGGTTAAAGTCACGCATCTGGTCGTACACAGGGCCGTCGAGCACGTCAGTATGCGCCCACAGGAATCGCGAGGACAGCGGCGCTTCAAACGCATCAAGGATGCGTTTCTGCTTGTTGGTGATACTGAACTCTTCCCGGACGCCGCAGCCCGTCCCCTTGAGCGCCTGACGCAGTAATTTACCCGCGAAACTCCCCGGCCCGTTTACCTCGACGCACACTACCGGGATCTGATATTTGAGCACCAGCTCTTTGATCTGCACTACCTGCCCGCCGGTGATTTTGTCGTTATCGTCAAACTCCGCAAGCTCGCCGGTGAGTTCCTGGCAGATATGCCAGTACAGATGCCCCCTGGCATCCGTTAGCATCAGAGAGAACGCCGAGGCGTCAGCCTTAACCTTGCCAGTGGCCACATCCCACCAGGCGACAGCACCAACTATTTGCACGTTGCCAAGCCAGAGCGAGGCCGTGCGGTTTGCATAGCGAATTTGTGGATGAATGTTGTATTCCCGGATGCGGTCAGGGTCGAGGCGAACGTCTCCGACGGGTTTACTGTGCAGCTGATACTGGCTATCCCACTCGTTAATCGTGCGTGTTTCTTTACGGCGGTTCTCCATTTCTTCACGGGTGAACCGTTCAGGCCAGGCGCAGTCTGCATAAAAATCGATAACCGTGTCCGGTGCGTCCGCAAACTCAACGCCGTCGGCGGTCAGCTTATAATCCACGTTTTCGACCAACAGCCGCGCCGCCTTGTGGATGCCCGCAAAGACATATTCCGGCCGGAAAGATAACTCGTAGCGCAGCTGCGTTGCGTCTTTTGCCTCGATGCGTTTTTCTTTATCGAACAGCCGGATGGTAAGACAGTCAGCGCCCATAGACTCCACCTCATCGTAAAGGCTGTCATGCGTGTGTGGCGTACCAATGTAGAGTTTGCGCCCGCCGGGGATCAGGATGTGCGTTTGCTCACCCAGGCGATAGCGCAACTTTTCACGCGCTTCCGGCGTCTGGATATTGCGGGGTACTTCAACGTCATCGTTCTGGCATTCGTTGGCGCGCGCTGAGGTTACGTTAGACAGGATGCCTTTTGCGTACATGCTGCCGTTACGTAAATCCAGCGCACCATTAACCCACCATTGCTCAACGGTTCCCTGCCCGTCAGGAAGCATACCTTTGGTCAGCGGATGGTTACGCAGGACGTTCTGAGTGTCACGGCTGGTTTTATACGCGGTTCCGTCTGATTCAGACTGATGCAGAATGCGGTACTGACGATCGCAGTAGTATCGCCAGGCATTATAGACCGCAAGGATCGTTGATTTACCGAAACCACGGAAACAGCGAAGCACCGCGAGGTTTCCGCGATGCTCCAGCCAGTGGCAGGCCTGATAGTGGCAGTCCGGAACGTCCCAGTTCATTCGCTCCGCCCACATTAAAAAGAAGGCGAGGAACGAAATCATTTTTTCCCTTTCTGCAGGCGCTCAATAATCGCGGCCGCCTCTCGCTCAGCTTTTGAAACCTGCTGGCCCAGCGCAAAGGCTTCATCATCCTGACCAGGATTATCGGATGGCGTACCGCCGCGCGTTTGCATGCCAATCAGGGAGTGAACCTTAATCAGCAGCGTCAGCGATGCGGCTGCATTTTTCTTATCCCAGTAGCGATCGCCGCGTTCATCCTTGGTCAGTTCGCTCGGTTTCTTTCCCGCCCCCGGCCAGTTTTCCGGATCGGCTTCTTCGAGCACCACATCGGTGAGTTTATCACTCAGTGCGGTAAGGCGTGTTTTGTAATCCTGATGCATAAAAAAGCCCCGTAGTGAATACAGGGCTATGATGGCGTGGGTTTAAGGTCGGAATCCCGACCGATTAATACCCCCTTGCTGTTTGGTTATATTCCTCTACAACGCGGTTTGCTTTTTGAATCGCATCGTCCTGGGATTCCTGAATACGTTTCATATCGTTACCAGCGTTTTCGGTATAATCCTTCGCATTTTGGATATACCTTTCAACCTCACTTTTATACGCTTGCATTGAATATTCATTGCGATCATAAGGAGGTGTCGGCTCCGAATCCGAAAACTCAGGATAACCACTAAAGCCTAGATTCGAGCCACCAAATACCGTAGCACTCGCGACAGTTGAGTAGGCCAGAATAAACCCAGTTAACATAAAAGAAAGTTTGCGCATTTTTATCACCGTGTTTTGTTTTACCGGATATTGCTACTTATTTCATACCGGGATCAACCTGATTTATCAGCGGTGCTATCCAGAAAAGATTATTACCCGGCAGCAGCGTACGCACGTTATGCAGTACCCTATCGCCAGCATCACCGTTGAGCACGCCGGCGGTCACATCAGTAATGGTATCGAGCAGGCCAAACGTCGGCCCCAGCGCAGAGCCGATAAAGCCACGGCTGGCATAACGTGACTGTGTGCCGGTACCGAGCAATGCGCCCAACCCCACCATACCGCCGGAGGCTTTTTCTGCCATGTTATTATATTCCATCAGAGGGCCGAGAATACCGGAACGGTCGATACCTTCAATGGCGAGTTTCTGAGGCGACCAGTCAACCTCTTTACCGTTTGCAGACTGTTTCAGCGCGTACGTCAGCGCGCCGAGGCCAATCTGGAAAGCGGTACCGTAATAAAACTGACCGGTTCCTTCCTGCAGGCCGCCCAGCGTTGCACGGTTGTAGGACGCGGTAGCGAACGATTTAAACTGGAAGATAGTTTTACCCAGCGGCGTGCTGGCCCACAGTGGTGTATCGCCGATCCCCGGTGTGATAACGGTATTGTTAACGTCTTTGAGCACCGCCGACTGGAAGACACCAGCCACATGCTGATCGTCCCATTTTTCAAAATTGCCGATATGCCAGCCATTGATTACCTCACCGTGCTTTTCGAATTCGCTGCGGATACGCGCGGCCATATTGTCGTTAATGCCGAGCTTGGCAAGGCGGCGGCCAGTGAACGCGCCGGACAAAATGCCATCGGAGGTGATCATGCCGTTTACCGATTTGTTCATATCGTCGAAGTGGCCCATCAGCGTGAGCTTGCCGAACGCATCGGTGACGCGCTCCATTCCCGCTTCTACCGCCGTAGTGCGGGCGGAACTGTCTACCAGGTCGCCCATCGTACGCGCGCGGGTATGGAGGATGGTCTCCAGCCCGACGGCCATTTTTAACTGTTCGGCCCGGTTGGCCTTGAATGCCGGCGACCGAGTTATCAGCGCAGAGTAACCGCGCATGGTATTGCCAAACCCATTAACCATCACACCGCGGGCGAGATCAGGAATAGCGGAAACGGTCATACCGCCAAGCTTGGTGACAAAGTTAGCGCTGCGAAGGAACGCACCGGCGCGTACGAAAAATGATGATGGATCGTCCGGCATGCCGTAGGTACCCGCCAGGCGGTCGCGCAGCGCTGTGATGTCGCGAATATCGTTATCGCGGGCTTTCGCCAGCTTCGCCTGGTCTTTGGGGTTCTGGCGCATCAGCGCATCGTATTCATCCTGAATATCCTTGAGCTGCTTTTCCAGCGATTTGTTACCGAATGCGCGCGTCAGCTCAACCTCTGCTGACGCCTCGCGGATATGACGCTGCAGTACATAATTGGCGTCGCTCTCCAGATAATCTTTCATCAGGCGATCGGGAACGCTGAGCGTACGCGACCGGGTGCTGCCTGCCGCTTTCACCATAAAGACGTTCGCAAAATCCTGAGGAATTTTTGCACCGACGATTTTATTGATCGTGGCATCAGCAGTAATTTCCGCCTCTTCGCGGGACATGGTTTTTTCGCCGCGCGACCACCAGTCGACCAGCATCTCGCGGAATTTATCACGCTCGTTGACGATCTTGCCGACTTTGTACACGCGGGGGAAATAACTTTCCTGGCCGATGGCTTTCAGTTCCTCGTCGGGCGGTAGCAGGCCAAGCTTTTGCTGCGCCACTTTCACCCGGTTAACCACGGTGCGCATTGCCTGCGCCGCTTCCTGCACCACCGGGTTAGCATGCACATCGCCACTGCGCATGGCGTTACCGACTTCCTCTCGGAACTGTGAAAAGCTCAGGTCACCGCCAGCCGCTTTGTACTGGCTGTAGGCCTGCTTGTTCGTCACCACGACAGCGGCCTCTTCACGACGCCACCCGCGAACGCGGGTTTCTGCCGCGACGGGCGTCTCGATACCCCGGGCATTACCCTGCAGGGTGTAGTTATTCTCCGCCAGCTCCAGCGCCGTACGGCGGGAGGTTTTCGACGGTGACTCCATAAGACGGGTAAACGGCGTCAGATAACTGCCCGCCTTACGTGCCAGTTTACCGACCGGACCGCCAGCTGCCGGAGTGAGATCCTCGAGCGTTGCCTCACTGATTCTCGCCGCGCCGACGCTACCACCTTCGGGGAGCGATGCAGCAGCGGTGTCCGTCGCTGACGTGATACTCATATTATCGAGCGCATCAGCCACTTCGCGCGTGGCAGCAGTGCGAACAGAGGGTGACAGCGCTGCGCCGGCTGCAGCAAATACACCGCTCATCAACGCACCGGCTGCCACGTGGGAAGCACTTTCGCCCCATGTGCGGGTGATCTGCTGGTTATTCAGGACAACCTCGCTCGCTGCTGTTGCAGCTGCACCGATTGCAGCCTGCGACGCGATACGGGCAACCGCGCCGCCCTGCGCACCGGGGATAAACATGGAAGCTACGGTGACAGGGTCTACCACTCCGGCTGCAATGCTGGCGAGGACACCTTCGCCGCCCGCCTCGGAAAGTACCCTGCGGTCCTCGTTTTCGTCGTCAATCTGTTGTTTCAGCCAGGCGGTCTCCTCCGGCGATCGGGAATCAGCAAACGCCGAGCCCCACTGTTCGTACCCGTGCAGCTCGGTTTTATCCGCATAAGGGTTATAACCCTCTACCGGCTCAAACTGTTTGGCCGGGCGGAACATTTCGCCAAGCAGGTTATTCTGACGAAATGCAGCGCCCCACACAGACGGCTCATCCTGTTGAGGCTCGGGGTTGGTGCCTTCAGGTAAAGGCACATCAAATCCGGTAGGTGCTGCCAGGGCATTACCCGCCGGAGTGAATCCGTTATTCAGTTCTTCAGGAGTGGCGTATACCGGCATTATTCAGTGCTCCTCGAAAAGTAATTTTTAACCCTGTCCATGCGCTCGTTATGCAGGCGCTTGTACTGCTCATCGAGCGCACGGTGTTTATCTTTGAACCCGCGAATATCCTGACCGCGTTGCAGCTCATTGCGATCATGTTCTTCGCGCTCTTCCTGCATTTTTTTGTATGGCGTCCACTCTTCCAGTGACGGTTTCCAGCGCATCGGCCTGCCGTAAGAATCGTAGAACGGTTGTACCGCCTCGATACCATCCTTATCTTTTGTTCGCACCATGATGGCGTAATCGCCATTGCGGGCCGTCAGCACATCAGGGGTAATTTCCAGATCGCCGCCAATACGCGACTCCGGCGTTTTGCTGGTAACCGGCGCGGCACTACCTGAGGTGATGCCCAGCTGAGCCGGGCTGGTGGTGATTTCGCCCTTGCGCTCGCCATACATCAGGCTTTCTTTTTCTTCTTTCCACTGCGCCGCCTGCCACCCCGATGGGCCGTAGTTATAGAGTGCCTCCGGCGCGTATTTCATAAGTTTTGCGTCGCCGTTAACCTCGCTGATACTCCAGGTGCGGGCGATCTGCTGGTTGGTCATTTTTTTGGCCGCATCAGCATTGCCGCCAGTGGTGCGGTAATTGATGTCGTACAGCGACTGGTAATCGTTGCGGAAACGTGCGGCCTCCGGCGTCTGATCGTCGGCAGATGGATTTCCCCAGCTAAATAAGCCCGACATGCTGCTCACCGCAGAATCCATCGCTTTGCCGCGGTCTTTTTTGTACTCCTTGGTGCTCTGGGTTGAGGCCAGTAGCGCTTTGAGTGCATCGGTCTGGTTGTAGGTCAGATTCTGCGCCTGTTCGATAGCGGTTTCGGACGCCATGCCAGAATCGGTAAGCTGTTTAACGGTGAGATAAAATCCCTGCATATCCTTTGGCATGTCGCCAACAGACGCGGGATCCGTGTCATAGAGGCGATTAAATAACTCTGCTCCCTGACGGACCGCCTCAGGACTGCGCGCGCGGGATATCGCCGATAACTGGGTGGTTACCTGCGAAGGGATGATCCCGGTCTGGGCCACCTGCTGCACAATCCCGTCATGGGTGGTGGCGTCGTTAATCCGGAAGTTTTGCGCCGTTGGCGTGGCGTCGGCGGCTTTTTGCATGGATTTGTTGGTAGGGTCAAGTTTCTCGCCCATAGACAGCGCTTCGTTAAAACGACGGGTATCACGCTGCGCCTGTATCGCTTCATTGCTTTTCTGCACCAGCGCGCCGAGCTTGCCATACGCATCGAGCTTGAGCGCATAATCAGGATCATTTGCCTGAGGTTTTAGCTTTGCGATTTCTGCCTGTTGCTGTTCCGGGGACACGTACTGGATCGCCTGGAAGGTTTTGGCATTGTTGATCGCGATGTCGAGCTGCTTAACGGCTTTTGCCCCCTGCTCGCCGTACGCAAACATAATTGATGCTTTATCGGGCATCGCGTCAGGCACTTCCCCGTTGTACAGCTGCACCATCGTATTGTTCAGAATCGGGTCAATTTTCTCGCGCAGCGCCGTACGCTGCTCCCGGATTTTTGACTCGGCAATGTTATCGATTTTGTTGACAGAAACAGGATCGAGGCCTGTTTTGTTTTTACGGTAGCGGGCCAGCCATCCGCGAGTTTCAGCGGGCAACTTACTGATAAACTCAGACTCAGAAATTTCACCCTTGCGTGGGTCTCCGGTTTTCGCGATCAGCTTGTCAACGTTACCCATACCCCAGTTATAGGCAGCACCCGCCAGCATTTCAGAGCCATATTTACCGTACAGCTGATTTGCGTAATCGCTCGCCAGCAGGGCATTTTGTTCTTCATCTGCCGGGTTATATTCAACTCCGCGCTTCGCCGCCAGCTCTTTGCCCGTATCTGGCATCAGCTGATATTTTCCCTGCGCGCCGGCGGGCGAAGTGATAATACTGCCGTCAGCATTAAAATGCTTACCGCCGGATTCAACGATGCCGATAGCGCGCATATCCAGAGCGCCAGTATCTTTTACCGGGAAATCGCCATTTAACCAGCCCTGCGGATTGGTAACTGCATAGTTCTGGGCTCGCTGGTCCATAGCCCGCAAATTGGCCTCAGAAACTGCCTGGTCAATTTGTTCCTGCGACCAGCCCTGCGCCTGGCCATACAATGAAATGGAGTGCTGTCGTGCGCCTCGAATTAACGCAGCGGCCTGCGGATCGTCAAACGCCCCCGCTTCCTGTTCAACGGACGATTTAACCGTCGCGTCGAGCTGCTGGCGCTGCGCCTGTTCAGTCTGGCTACGCTCAAAGCTGTTGTAGGTGCTGGCTCGGCGGATCTGACCCGCTTTCCACTGAGCGTCAAAATACTGCAGCTGGCTCTGCGGTACGCGTTTACGGGCCTCTTCATAGTCGGAAGAGTCCTGTTTATCCATGTCCAGACCAACGCCGGAAGACTTGAACCCCTGCCGGGTTACCAGCGCGCCGGTCTCCGGGTTTTCCCAACGGTCACTGGATTTCGCATCAAGATCGGTAAGGATAGCCTGGGTTGCCGCCACATCCGCTTTATCCTGCGTGCGCTGTACCTCATCAGCAGTCTGACCTAAAGCCGCCCCCAGACCTGCGACTGCGTTACCTATTTGCCCGACATTACTGACACTGACGCGGGTAGGATTCGCCTGCGGCGTAACGTTACCAAAATTACCCGTTGGAATTCTCACGGTTATTTACTCCCTGCTTTTTTCCAGCCGTTATACGCTGTCCCGCCAGCGCTAAGCAGTGAGCTGCCCGCGCTGATGTAGCCAGATGTTGAAGCATTACGGCCGCTGATGCGGTCGGCAGACGCCTGCGCGTTGAGCCGTGCACTCTGGTTTGAACCGTTCAGAATGGTCTGGTACGCGTCCTGCTCTGCATCACCCACGATGCCGGACTGAATACGCAATGCGGTACCTTCTCCAGTGTCCACACCTGACGCAGCCAGCGCTGCATTTGCCTGTGCTGCCTGAGCCCTGCCAGCCTTACGGATGCGATCCGCCTCTACACGTGCAGCTGCCTGCGCGGCTTCTGCATCGGCTTCCGCCTGCGCCGCCTGGTAGTTCGACATTTTCTTTTGCTGCTGCCCGCTATAGACAGCACCACCCGCAGCAAGAACAGATGCGCCGATTGCCGCAATTTCTATGCCAGTGCACATCGTTACACCTCTTTGGAATAAAGCAGACCGGTACGCGACAGGCCGAGACGTGAATACAAATCACCGGTGCGCTCTTCATGCACGCCCGTGGTGATACCCATATTTATGATCGCGGCACCATGCTCTTCCGCCCAGGTGATAAATGCTTTCGCGAGACGCGGGCCAGCTGTGCCGCCGCGATGTTCCTGCGCGATAAACAGCCCATACTCAAACGCCATTAACTGGCGGCTGAACCACTGCTCAGCGATCCCCCCGGCCAGCCAGCCAATTACCGCACCGCCTTTTTCGGCCACCAGCAGACAGCCAGCAGGTGATGAAATAAGAGTGCGGGCGAGATCTGCGCATTTTTCTTCATCAAAGGGCGAGTTCTTCGAATAGCGGGACTCGATATACATCCGCGCACCCAGCTCGATCAGCGCCGGGATATCCCCGGCCGTTGCATTACGTACCATGTCAGCCCCCGTTACTGGTGAAAGTGAAAATAATTGCAAGAAGATGGAATGGCAGCGGCTGGCGCTGCTGAATAAGCAGGGTGTCTTCCCCGCGCTCCCAGCCAAGTTTTCCCCAGTAGTGATCACCGGTGAAAAGCGGTGCGGGCTGGTTGAGGATTTTTGGACCGAACCGGCGAAACGGAATGACCTGGCCGTTGCACTCTGCGCCAGTAGTTTCGAGAAAACGCATCGTCACTTCGCTGGTGCGCTTCTTCGCGTTCTGTGTCGTACCCTCTGTGGTCTGAACCTCCGGCGATAGCGTTTCGATCGTGCTTTCGAAGTGCAGGCCGATTTCCACGCTTTTCGCCTTACGTGACAGCGTGATTTGACCAGAGGAAACGGTGTACTGCGGCATAACTGCACCATCGGCCACCACATCAACCGTCTGCCCCTCAAGATGCGAAAGCCCAGACCATGTCGTAGCACCATCGCCGCCGCTGGCCCCTGTAACGGCTGAATCCGTATAGAGTTTGCTGTCGAACACCTCGACATAACGTACGGTCTGGCCGTTTATCTCGCGACGGACGATCGCATAAACCACATCGTCAGCTTCCGATGGGATGGTCGCCAGCGACTCAAACGCGCCATCTGTTACCTGACGTGACCATGCAATTACATCCTGACCACGATCAATAGCCATCGTGACCGCAGCGCCATCAGCCCGGACCATCCAGATAAACGCATCCGGCTGCTGCTGGTATGCCATATCCAGCACACCGCCAGCGGTGATGTGCTCAGCCAGCACCGTCATATCGTTGGCGGAATAGGAAACAAAGCTGTCCGGGTCGTACGCTACCGCGTAGAGTTTCCGGCCAGCGCGCTGCACAAACATGATTTCGGTACCGACACGCACAGGTCGGATCCCGTTGCAGCCGTAAGGGCTCGGGTTTTTAACCGAAATATTCGTCGGCGTAATGGCTGCATCGTTGCCGGAGGTAATCGTAAACTCCCCTCCGTAGGTAAGCGCAATCAGGGTGTTCATCTGCGCCAGATGCACAATTGGGTTCAGTTGGTCAGAAGACAGCGTGAAGCTGATCGCATCATCGTCTTCGGTCCCAATCTCAAAGGACAGGTAAACGCCTGTTTCACTCCACCAGATTGTTTGCGGGTACTTTGGCGAACCCGCCAGGACAAGGCGCTGCTGGTATAGTGTCACCGCGCCGGGATAGCCAAATTCATCGCTCCAGACCGTGTCCTCACGCGTCCATGATCCAGGTGATGCCGCCTGTGTTGCCGTCAGGTCGCTGCGGATGGTGCCGACGGCAATCTGCGCACTGGTTATGCTTTTAATCAGCACCAGACCGCCATTAAGTCGAACGTAGGAGCCCACATCCTGAGCGACCCAGCCCTCCCCGGAGAATGGTGGATTTGGAGTGTCACCCGGTTCCGCATCGCTCAGAGTCAGCGTAATTTCAGAGCCCACGAATTCTTTGACGGATGGCTTACACCATTTCTGCGGGGTATCACGAACTTCATCAAATGGCTCAACGATAAATGGCGCTGGCTCGAGAACCCAGTCGTTTTGACCACGGCGCTGCAGGCGGTGAGGTTTGACGGACTGATGCACCAGAAACATGGTGTCAGCACCCTGGACATAATTCACAGCAGACAACATATCGGCAGTGTATGGGCTGGCGATTTCATAAGGCGTATTGTCGCCGTTAACCAGCTGCTTACCGTTCTGATAAATACGCATGTAGCCGTCGCCGAACTCCAGCATGTAAGCCTGTGATCGGTTGAACACGTAGGAATAAGACGTGATTTTTTATCGCCGTGTTTGGTAGCCGCTGCAAAGCGTGTCCCCGGTCTGCGGACAACTCCGCCCTGCACAACCACAACCGCGTTTTCGATAATCTTCGCGCCGTTGGCGTAGCGGGCAATATCAACGCGCCCCATCAGACGAGGGGAAACTTCGCCAGCTGTAAAATTGGTTTTTATGAGGTTCGCGCGCATATCAGAACCTCGACTCATAAGTTGGATAGCCGCCCAGCTCTTCCGGCGGATCTTCCTGCCCGTCGATAGCTTTGGCCTGCTTAAGCAGGAACGTAGCCTCCTGCGCCAGGCTATCACGCAGGCTGGTGGACCCGGTCACCGCGTATGCCAGCTTGGACTGCATCATCATTTCAGCAACATCCACCAGCGCAGAATCCCACGTTGACTCGTCCTCGTTACGGAAGATATAGCGCAGACGAATGACATCGATGTTTGCCAGCAGCCGGCTCCCCTCAATCCGGTAATCAATATCATCCCGTGGCTCGCCCACGGAGAGGACGCGTACCAGATCACCCGGCAAAGAAAACTGATAGCCGTACCCGAAGACAGGCGCACCGCTGACAGGTGAGAGCACAACGCGTTTTATCGCACAGTTCCAGGGGTGAGCGCGGAGTAATTTATTGCGAACAGTAGGGTAAAGGTTGGCGCAAAGACGAGCATGACCCGTGTCTTCGTCGAAATCATTTATAGGGTGAGCACCCAGCGCCAGAAGTGCGTTTGAGCAGATAGAGACACTCGAAGTCATGGCATAACCTCAGATGAAAAAAGGCCGGGGGTATACCCCGGCAAAAACGCCAGCGGCTTAAACAACAAAATCGATGGCGACGACTTTTTTCTCGTTGGCACGGCCAGCACCATAAGACGCATCAACAGAGATCTGAATGGTGTTATTTTTATCGCGGCGCGGGCCGATATCGACGTTGTACTCAGCGCCGGTACCGAAATGCACAGCGGATTTACACCATGCGACGGCGGTTTTGGTAGTCACGGCCGGATCGCCTGCGGTCGCAGAATCCAGTTTTTCGTAAGCCAGCCACTTAAAACCAAGCCAGTTTCCGGACACAGCACCTTCCTGCAACATTTTCACCGCCATGAAGTCGGCAGAAGTCAGCGTGGTATCGCTGAGGATCTGCGTCAGCATGTCGGCGTTGTAGGTGATATACAGTTCTTCACCGTTCTGCTCATCGCACTCGTTGCGGCGGAACATCGCTTTCGCAGCGATCAGCTTGGCTTTGGTCATGCCCGTGCCACCAGCAACGATTTTTTGCGACGCAGGCAGCGCCACCGGTGCATACGCACCGCCGCTGGACGTTTTACGCATCACAGGGTCGAGCAGAGCACGATAAATAACATCGTCTTTTTTGCGGTTGGAAGCCGCCAGGGTCAGTTGCAGATATGGCCCCTGCGGGTCGGCCAGCAGTTTACGCAGGTCACGTTTTTCAACTGGTACGAATACACCGTAGTCCGCCATCAACGCGTTACGGGTGCCCGCTTCTGGCAGGTCCCATACAGTGTCACCGAAACGCGTGGTGATCTGCGTCATTTCGATGGTGCCCATATCGTTGATGGTGAACGCTTCGCCGGTGATCATCCCACGGTCGTTTACCGCTGCCTGCAGGCGGGAATCCTTCTGCTGCGCGGCGATTTCGAAAGAATCATGAAACTGCGTGATAAACGCAGCGGTGATCATGTTCTTATTGGCATCAAATGACATAACAATCACTCCAGAAAATATCGCCTGCTGGGTTGTCGGTTGCCCGGCCCGATTAACACAATGCGCGTGGCGCTTACGCACTGCGGGAAAATTCAGTTATCCGGCGTCCCCGCCGGGCTGGTTGTGGGGAGATTGTTAGCGAGGTGTGCGGTCGGAATCCCGACCAAATGAAAAAGCCAGCGGGTCAGGCTGGCTTTTGGGGTATTACAATTGTTGGTGGGCTATTAAACGATCTGCCAATCTTCGGCCAGAATATCGGTTTGACTAGCCAGCCAAGGCACAAAACCCCCATCAGCCGTTTTCATACCGATCCACGGAAGTAATTTAACGCCAGGAACAAAGGTATATTCGTCACCGACAGTTACGTCGTAGCGCATGTCTGGAGGTGTAGCCGACTGAGGCGGCTTAACCAGCTGCAAATTCATACCTTTTCCGTTCCAGCCAGTTCGGGCGACTTTCTTACCCTGCTTAAGGGCTTCAGTAGCAAGACCGAAGTTCAAGCCAGAAACCGGACGGTATGCCTTTTCGAATACTTCTTTCGGGCTCCAGCTGACATAGCCATCAAAGCGATCCGTATTAGGTTTTCCGCCGTCCAAATATTCCACCAGATAACCTTCGTCCGCGCCGTTCTCATCAGCGGGGAGCTGCCATCCACGAAAATCGTTATATGCTAGACGGGTCATAGGGAACGCATTAATTAATTTCACACCGATATGTTGAGTCATTGGTCTTTCCTCGCTTTAAGTTGTCGTGACATGTCACGCTACGGTTTGGTCGCCGTAACGCTTCTGGTAATAAGCTTTAACTTTCGCTGATACGCGCTCATGGTCGGCATGTTTCGGGTCCATGTACGCCGGAGATTTCATCAGGTCGCGAATGGTCTGCTGCTCTTCGAGGTTTACATCGCCACCCGCAGGCGCATCTTCCTGCATTTCAGCACCGACTTTTGCCAGCATGCGGATAACCATCGGGTTATTGCCGATCTCGTCAATACGGCCTTTGTCAGCGTCGTCCGCAAGAGAATTGAACGCCCGGAAAGCCAGACCGATGTTTTGCTTAAACTCTGCGTCAGTCTTCCACACCTCGCGCAGCTGCGTGGTGGCAGCTTCCGAATCAAGCGCAGCGGCACCGCCAACCAGCTCAGGAGCGCGCTGTGCGTATTCACCCAGGATGAAGCTCATCTGATCGTTGGTGATGCCTTTGGCGTGAGCAGTTTTCATGAAGCCCTGCATGCGCGGATCGGCTTTGAATTCTTCCCAGTTGAATCCCTCGACCTCTACCTTAGGCGCATACTCATCTGCCGTTTTCGGCGGCGCGTCGCCGCTACCCATGCGTTTTTCAAGGTGAGTGTAATTTTCCGCCAGTTTGCGGGCAGAGCTTTCAATACTGAGCTTTCCGTCTTCGCCCATAACGCGGAATTTCTCAGGTAGCCAGTCATTAGCACCCGGTTCGCCCGCGCCTGTGCTGAGGAGAGAATTACCAGAAGGTTCGCCAGCACCCGGATTATTGCCGCCATCTTCACCACCTCCGTTACCGCCGCCTGGCTGTTCTGCACCCTGCTCAGCGTTCATGAATAAGTGTTTAAGCTTCCACATCGTCTTCTACTCCATCGGCCTTGTTGATTTCGCGCAGGATGTAATCCAGTACGGATCGCTGCCCTGCTCTGTAACACGTTTCGCGGTCGCCCTCGGTACCGCCGGGGACATACGCCGCACGCCCGAAACGGCGTGTTAATTCTTCCAGCACCTGAGGACCGCCAGGCATTTCTTCGAAAATGCGCTTAAAGTCCTGAGGTGTGGCCTGTTTTATTCTCATTGGTTACCTGCCAGTCGTTGTCCGATTGCCGCGCCAGCCGTCTGCCCTGCAGCTCCTGCCGCCTCGGTTCCTGCCTGCATCATGAGCTGCTGCTGTGCGGCCTGCTGCTGTGCTTTCTGGCGCTGGTCGCGGAGATCTGCCACAGCATCGGATGAGCGAATAACCTTCGCCGGGACGCCGAGCGCATCTGCCACAACGCGCGTGGCCTCGTCGGTATCGATGAGATCAACAACGTCCTGGTTGATGCCCGCGAGGTTCGCCACGTTAGCGCCGAGGCGTTCGATTGCCGTCACGTCTTCCAGCTTCTGGGCGCGTGCCAGAGGCGAGATGTAGCGCACATTGAAATTGGCGTTCTGCAGGCTCTCCGGCGGCGGGGAGAAGATGCCTGCGCGGAAAGCAATACCAAAGCAGCGCACCACCAGCAGCTGTAGATATTCAGCCTGGAACCGGCCGTACACCGGACCAAGCAGCTGGCGAATCAGCGCGACGCGCACATGCACTTCGGTGGCGGTCATGGCTGGACCGTCCTGCGGCTGCAGCTGGTCGGCCATCATGATTTTGCGGATTGACGCCTGCAGGCGGTCTTCTGCGGTAAACGCTACCTGGAAATCTGCGCCTGTCAGCAGCGGTTTCATGCTGTCTGTGCTGTTCGCCACGATGATGCGGCGCGGGCCGACCTTGACCGTACGCGGGTTGAGTACGCCGTCGTCTTCGGCAATCCACATGCCGGAGATAGCCAGATCCTGCGCGGCTTTCTCCATGCGCTTGGTTTCGTTCAGCTCTTTGCAGTCCGGCAGCGCGTCGTACACCGGGCCAATGCCATAGGAGCCGCCGGGGATTTTCATCCAGCGCGGCACGCAGCACGGGAATTCGTGATAGCCGGATTCACGTACCACCTGCTTGTTGCTCACGTCGACGTTGAACGACGCAAAGCGCATGTTTTTCGCCAGGCGGGCATCGACCATGTAGGTTTCGCGCGGGAAAATGCAGTGCAGGAAATCAAATTTATCGTCGGGCTTTTTCTTCGCCGCGTCGCGGATCTTCTCGCTGACCTTGTCCGCGCCGAATTCCTTGATGGCCTGCTCTGCGGTCAGCTGGTAGCGGCGGTAGATCGTGTCCACGATGCCATCCTTACGGGTGGACGTGACATAGCACTGCGCCAGCGGCCATTGCTGGAAGGTGTAGCCCCCCTCTTCGCGGTCCTCGTCGATGTACAGGACGAACCAGCCAGCACACACCACGTCGAGATTTGCCTCGTAGCCCTCAGCGTCGAAGTTTGCCGCATGGATATTTTCCCAGATCAGCGTTGCGCACTCAGACAGCCAGGCTTTGGCATCGTCCGGCAGAGATTCGCTGTCGAGGTTCAGCCATTGCGCGTTCGCCGGGGTCATGCCGGACATGAGCGCAGAGGCCAACATGCGGGCGCTATCGGTGGCGGTGCCGTCCAGTAGCTTCGCCACCTTGTGTTTTGCGCTCTGAGCATCGAGCACTTCGTCAGAGAATCCCGCGCCGCGCAGCGGATAGGTGTAGTCATAGCACTCGCGCCAGACGCTTTCATGCTCCTGGCGGTTGGCTTTCAGCGTGTCGGAACGCTTAATCAGCTTAACGGCGAGTTCATCCATCAGTTACGCCCCCAGAGTGTTTTTCTGCTGCGCTGCCTGCGCACCAGAGGACAGCAGAGAGCTGCCCGAATCAGCTGCACCCTCTGCACCACTGGCGAGAAGGGACGAGCCTTTCTTGCGCTTCTTGCGCGCTGCTGCATCTGCGTTTGCCGCTTTTGCTGCTGCATCGGCAGCTGCATCCGCTTCGGCCTGCGGGTCGGTCTGTACGACCTTAGGTGCTCCACCTCCACACATAGCAATTCCCCTCTTAGTCCGGAACGTGCCAGCCGTGCTCAGTCAGAACGGGCTTACCCGTAACAGGCTGGCGCTTGCCCTCGTCGTTCGTCACGTAGCCCAGCGGCGCGGCGGGCTCCGCCGTGGTGGCTTTTTTGACGAGCTGGAGGAATTCGAGATTGTCGGTCAGCTGCTGGTCAGCCAGATCGGTGTAACCCAGCGTTTCAAAGCGGGCGATGATGGCCGCGCCCTGCTCGTTGATGGTACCCAGCAGAGTATTGCGCTCAGCAAGTGCGGCATCGTCCAGCAGACTGGCAACGCGCTGCTGGATAATCTCAGGCTCTGCGCGCTGTGGGCCCGGTGCTGTGGCTTCACCGGTGGTACCTGTAATCAGTTCTGCGCCCGTTTCAGGTTCCTGCCCAGGTACTTCGATAGGTTTCTTTGGTCGGCCCATTGTGGTGGCTCCTGTGATGATTGAGCCGTAAGTGTGAAACGGGGTCGCGGTCGGGATCCCGACCAAATGGAAGATTTGTTAAAAACAGGGCCGATTTAACATAATGGACGTTGCGCGCACCAGCGAAATGGCATTCGTTAACGATTCAGCGTGAAGCGGTTATTTGTCGCGGTTTACTGGCTGGAAGTGGTGAAAATGGACTGCATAAATCGTGCATAAAACAGGGCGGTTTTTGCATAGCGTTTTTAACCGTTAAACGCCCTGTTTTTGCAAGTTTTCATGGTGCCAGGCGCTTAGAACGCCAGGCGTAAACGAATCGCCGTGATGTGACCTGCGCAGGCAGTTCGGAACGTGGGCGCTGTGTGACGTAGCACCAGAAATCTATCAGCGCTTCGCCTGTGTGATGGTTCGGCGCTGCGCCCTGCTTCCAGCCGATGATAGCAGACTTCGACACGTCGAGCTCTCTGGCTATCTCCTGCAGGGGAATGCCGCTGCGCGTGATGTCGTTAATCACCCGGAACCAGTCTGTTTTGAACGTTGCGACAACTGGCATGTGTCACCTCGCAAAACGCGCGCACGCGCGAGCATAGAGAGCGATTTTATTGAGCTTCTGGCGCTCGTTAATCGCCGTGGTGGAATCAAATCGTATTTGCATATCGCTACCTGCAATAAATTACATGTTCAGCCTGTCCCAGCCTGTCCCCACCTGTCCCATCTGTTTTCTAACCTTTTCCCCAAACGACTTATATATATATATGGGGTTCTTAGTAATTAGGTTGGGACAGTTGGGACAGTTGGGACTTTCTAATATTTTCAATCCCTTAAAATGTCCCAACCTAGTTTATGGGGTTGGGTCAGGTTGGGACACTGGCTCGAAAATCCTCATCTTTTTCCCGTCAACACGACGTTGAACGCGCTTATAACCGCAATTTTGCAAAACATTGCTAATTCGCATTTCTTCGCGTTTTCCGATGTGGCTTGGATTTAAGCCAATCGCATCGCGCAGAACGTCACTAGCACGTAAAAATTCGCAATTTCGCGGAATGTCGTTAGTCATCAGGTCAGGCGTGTCGAGCCATTTCTCGACCGTCTCGAGCCACGCGTCCTTAATCGTGTACTGCTCGTGGACACTCGCACCGAGCCGCTCAGCATCGCGGAACTGGATGCCGCCGAGGCGCTTAAACGTCTCGCGGGCCTCAGCCCACAGCAAAAGCAGGTCTGTTTTTATCGCTTTCACGTCGACTTTCGACACCTCAACGGGCAACCACCGGCGGTTACCGGTCTTGTCAGCGAGGAATTCGTCCTCGTTGGTGGTACCGACGAACACCAGACGACGCGGGAACTGAGTGGCAAACTCCCGGTATTTAGGGATCCAGTTCTCATGCGTGCGCGTCACGAATGCCTTTATGGATTCCAGCTCTTTGGTATTGAGGCCGCGCAGTTCGCCAATCTCCGCCACCAGACGCCCGCGCATCTTGCGTGCGAGATCGTCGTCTTTCTCAGCGAAAGAAATCTCGGTGAAGAATGCCGGGTCGGGGCTCAGCGCTTCCACGCCGGAGGACTTACCGCAGCCCTGCGGGCCGACGAGGATCGGAACCATATCGGCTTTAACGCCGGGCTCCAGCACCCTGCCCGCCAGCGCCGTCCACATGTACATGGACACCGCGCGGGTGTATGGCGTGTCGGCGGTACCGAAGTGCGTATGGTAGAAAGTTTCGATACGCGGCACGCCGTCCCACTCCAGCCCGTTCAGCCAGGTAGTCGCCGAGTCGAAGGGCTGTTCGTCAGCGGCCAGCAGTACGACGTCGCGAATGAGCTCGCGCCCTACAGGTTTAAAGCCGCGCTTTTCCATCGTGATGCGCAGGCGCGCATAATCCGCATCGGTGAACGCCTGCCACTGGCCGGAGCCTGCCTGGGCGAACATGATTTCATCGCGGAACTGGTCGAAGCGGATATCGATGTCCACAAAGTCAGAACGCACAACGGCTTTGGCCGCGTTGCTGATGGTGGCCTCGATGCGGCCCCACTTATCGCGCTCGAACGCCGGCAGCGGTAACGGCTCCGCAACGTCGGTACTGGTCAGGTCTTCGAAATCGTCGTTGCGGATCCCGATGACATTAAGGAAATCGCCGTCGTCGCGATGCGCACAGCTGGCGTGAAGGCACTTGAAATGCCCCTGCTCAAAACCCGCGGTACCACCCGGGAAGTAAACCGTACTGGTAGGGTCGCCGCCGGTGCTGTGGCCATCCTCAAACGGGCAGCGGATGTATCGCTCGCCGTTCGCGCCGTCCAGCAGCGTCCAGCCATTAGCATCGAGGTATTCCGCTGTATCGTCCGTAGCACCGGGCGTGAAGGTTGAGCGGTCACGCATCTTCGTGCTACCCGCTTCGGTGGTGACCGACACTGGCAGCTGATCCGCCAGTCGCTGCCACAGCGTTTCGAGCTGGTCAGCTGTTATGGCTGGTGGCTCGTCCGGAAGACCGCCGTCCCATTCAATACGTGAGCCGCTGCTGTGCGTACCGCAGGCAACGAACTGTTGCCCGTTCGCCAGCAGCTCGATAATCCCCATATCGCCCGCCAGACGGTGGATGCGCTTACGGAAATCACCCTCTACAGCCAGCAGGTACAGGCATTTGTTGCTGTTAGCGCGCCAGCGACGCGGCGGCAGCTCGCCCAGTAGCTGCACCAGCGTTTTGCGAATATCGGCCTGGATATCTTCGTCTTCGCTGTCGCAGTCCAGCGCCAGCCAGCCATGACCAGTGCGCACACAGATGCCGTAATCCGGTTCGTTCGACCAGCGGGCAAAGTCATGTTCAGTTACGACATGCTCGGTCCAGTCTTTGATCCCGGTAGCCAAGCGCTCGCGGTTATACAGGCTTGGCGTTTTGCCAAGCATTTTGAGTTTGCTATTCGGGGATATGGTCGCGCCCGGGTTGCACACGACCGGCAGCAGCTGGTCAGTACGCCCCAGCACCAGATCGAAGTGGAACCATTCGTCAGGCGTCGCCCCCCAGATCTTTTTTTCTGGCATGGGTTACGCCTTTTGTCTGGCTTGAGTTTTTTTATTAGCGCTCAATAATTTTTCAAGCTGCAGCGCTCTCAGTTCTGGGATTTCGTCACCCCACTGAGATACTGCACCTTTAGAAACCTTCAATAATCGGGCGAGTTTCGCTTTGCTGCCCGCTAGCTCAATGGCTCTGGTCTTTTTCATATCCGTTTTCCTGGGCATGTATAGATTCATCAAGGTTAAGAAAACTAAACATACAAGTCAAGAAAACGATACCCTAACTAGGTTAAGCTAACTAAACCATATGAGGGGTAACACCATGATTAACGAACGTATTCGCGAAGCACGCCGCAATGTAAAAATGACTCAAGACGCGCTCGCTAAACGAATTAAGGTCACAAAAGCTACTATTTCCCAGTGGGAATCAGGCTCTACAGCGCCTAATGGTAAAAACCTGGTCAACCTGGCGGATGCTTTGGGTACCTCCCCAGAGTGGCTACTCACTGGCAAACCTTCTGACGATAAACAGATCACATCAAACGCTAGAGTAGAGGGTGTTTTTTCAACATGGGACTCAACCACGCCATTAGAGGATGATGAAGTGGAAATACCTTTCTACCACGAGATTGAATTATCCGCAGGGGATGGCACTTACGTAGAACTGGATCGCTCTGGATGTAAATTGCGATTTGCAAAATCCACTCTACGTAAAGCTGGTGTGGACGCAGGCTGTGCCGCTTGCGTTAGCGTACACGGTAATAGCATGGAGCCGGTTTTACCTGACGGGGCGGTAGTCGGTGTCGATACATCAAAGACCGGGATAAAAGATGGTCAGATGTATGCGATAGACCAAGATGGATTGTTACGTGTAAAGCTACTGTACCGCCTACCAAACGGTATCAGAGTTCGCTCATTTAACCGGGATGAATACGCAGATGAAGATTATTTTTATCATGAGGCAAATAAGATAAACATCATAGGCCAAGTATTCTGGTATTCCGTTCTCCTGTAAAACAGCTTTCCCCCTCTTCTAAGGCCCGCTTAATTGCGGGCTTTTCTTTACCAACTTGCAAAAAAGTACACTTTTCTTAACACCAACTCTTGACTTTAAAGGTTTAGAGGTCTTAACTATGCATCAAATGTTAAGACATCTATACAGAAATCTTAACGAGCTCTTTAACAAACAGAACCGCGTGACAGGTAAGCCGCTGTGCTCCTGGCAAAACGAAATGGCACCCGATGGGATCGAGGTAAGCGCCGAGTCCGTATGCGTACGGTAAGCGTAGAGGACCACACCGCGACGAGCTGATAAGTCACGCAAGTTGAAACGCTCCGATGATGGGGCGCAGTGAATTTATCAAGCGTCTGTCAGGCGCTTCATTAAGTCCATTGCATTGCTGTGTGTAGTCTTTGCCCCTCGCAAGAGGGGCTCTTTTTTGGAGCACCACCGATGAAACCTGAACACCTCCACCGGCTGACGGGGCGCGACGTGCTCCATTATCGCCGCAAACATTTCGACATCTTCACCGGTCTGGCCCTCGCTACTGCGTTCGGCCTGGCTATTACCTTCATTCTCCTTGTAGCGAGGACCGCAGTATGAGCTTAGAAACCAGTCTCGAACTTAACAACCAACTGCTGACGCAGCATAACGCCCTGCTTGAACGCCTTATCACTGCCCTGGCCTCTGGCGTACCTCTCCGCGCGGACGCCGTGGCGCAAGTGCAGGAATACCGCGAAACGGTACCGGAAACCAAAGCGGAAAATACCGTTATCCGCAAAGTTACGCTCGACGATCTGGAGTTCAGCGACATTATCGCCCTGGCTGCATTCTACCCGGAGGCGCAGGAGCTCAGCGAAACAATGGTCCAGCGTGTTGTTGATTATCGCGACGCCGAAGGCGATAAGCGCGTTGTGCAGATCGACGCTCTGGACAGCGCCCTGCAGGGCGTTAAACGCGCCGGCCATCTGAACAAGCCAGCGCTGCTTGACCTGTCGCGTAACATTCTGCGCTTCTGGGACGACTTACCAACCATCGCGGCACGCCGTGAGTTTGCCGAGCGTTTACTGGACGCGCCAGCTGACGGGCGCCATGAAGTGAAGCCAAAAACCAGAGGTAAGGATGAAGAACGCACAGGGCCGTTCTACTGCAAGAACGTTGATGGCTCCGCCGCCAGTGAACTCCACACCTTACGCAAGCTGAATGAACTGCTTAAAAAGGGCCATATCGAGATCACCCGCGTTGAATACCTCCAGCTGCAGGAAGATTTTGCGCGTAAAAACGCGGCAAAAGGCGGTACCGAAACGAGTGATGATGCCGGGGATAACACTGACACGCAGACCGATTTTGCGGCGCTGCGTAAAAAGGCCGAAGGGTTGATCCTCCAGCTGGCGAAAGGTGGTTACCGTGCCGAAGCGGTGGCGATTCTGGAAAAACAGGGTGCCAAAAAACTCGGCGAAGTTGCTGACGAGAACCTCGCAGACGTGATCGCTCAGGCTGAAAAAGCACTGGAGGGTTAATCATGCCAGAAGTTCATGCACGACTTTCCCCGTCTTCAGCGCATCGGTGGATGCGCTGCCCCGGTAGTCTGGCGCTGGAGGCCACTCAGCCAGACAAAGAAACGTCCTTCGCTTTAGAAGGTACTGCAGCGCATGCACTTGCCGAAAAGGTGCTGCGCAACCGCCAGAGTCACCCGGAGCACTATGCAGGTTGCAACGTCGCGATGTTTCTCGGCTCCTATCCTCTTGCTGAGCACCCGGATGATACCTCCGGCCCGCAGGTAGATGAGGAAATGGTCGAATCCGTTGGCCGTTACGTCGACACCGTCTGGGCGCTGTCGCAGGGCAATGAGCTGCTGGTCGAGCAGCGTGTCGACTTCTCCCATATCGTGGGCGTAGAAGAGTCCTTTGGTACCGCCGACGGCGTAATCATCGCGGGCAACGAGCTGCAGATCCACGACCTGAAATACGGTAAGGGTGTGCGCGTCGATGCCGAGCAGAACGAGCAGCTGCAGCTGTATGCCCTGGGCGCGCTCGAACAGTTCAGCATGCTGTACGACTTCGAGACGGTGCGCCTGTTCATCCACCAGCCGCGGCTTAACCACGTTTCAGAGTGGGTCCTGACGGTGGAAGAGCTCCAGGCGTTCGGCGAACGGGCGCAGGAAGCGGCAGCCAGTGTGGTCGTGATATTCAACATCGCCGATTGCGAAGGCGTCGAAACCCTGCCGCTGGAAAACTTTACACCGGGCGAAAAACAATGCCGATTCTGCAAAGCCAAAGCCGTCTGCACTGCTCAGAAAATGCAGCACATGCAAACTGCTGCCAGCGATTTCGAAGACCTGACGAAACCGGTCGGTGAAATTATCGCTGATGCCAGCTCGCGTGTACCGCTTCTGACCATCGAGGAACTGGCGGAGATCTACAGCCAGGCCGATGCTATCGAATCGTGGCTAAAGGCTGTGCGCGACCGGGTGAACAGTGAGCTGAACGCCGGGAATCCGGTACCGGGGTTTAAGCTGGTTACTGGTAAACAGGGTAATCGCGCCTGGAGCGATGAAGAAGCCGCCCGCGCGCTGCTGAAAGACCAGTTCCGATATAAAACTGAGGAGGTTTTCGACCTTAAGCTGATTAGCCCGACCAAAGCCGAGAAGCTCATCAAAAAGGCCAGCCCTCGCCGCTGGACGAAAGTCGAAGCGCTGATCACCCGCGCTGACGGTAAGCCTACCGTCGCCCCCGAGTCCGACCCGCGCCCAGCGCTCAATCTCAACCCTATTAACGATTTCGACGACGTGTCCGACGATGCGCTCGCCGCAGACCTCATCTGATTAAGGAAACAACCATGAAAGTTAAACTGCAAAATGTTCGTCTTTCCTTCCCTGAATTGTTCGAAGCAAGCCAGGTTAACGGCCAGGGGGATTTCAAATTCCGTGCATCCTTCCTTTTGCCACCTGACCACCCGGGCAATAAAGCCATTGAGCAGGCTATCAAGAAAGTCGCTACGGACAAATGGGGAGCCAAAGCGGATACCATCCTTTCCCAGATTCGCGGTAACCCTATGCGCTTCAACTACCGTAGCGGCGATGAGAAAGCCGATTACGAAGGGTATGCGGGCAACATGGTAATCAGCGCCAGCAACAAAGCGCGGCCATTGGTTATTGATCGCGATCTTTCCCCGCTCACTGCTCAGGACGGTCGCCCTTATTCTGGCTGCTACGTTAACGTCACCATTACCATTTTCGCATATGAGAATAACGGTAAAGGTATCAGTGCTTCCCTCGGTGGCGTTCAGTTCTACAAAGATGGCGATGCTTTCAGCGGCGGCGGAGTGGCAAGCGCTGACGACTTCGACGATATCAGCGAAGGCGCAGATGCCGACCAACTGATTTAACCATTCTCCCACCCGGCCACGCGCCGGGTGTTTTGCAAAGAGCGTCCCTTTTTGCAAAGCACCCTCGAGGAATATCTATGTCTGAAACCATTCTCTGGGGCGACCTGGAAACCTACTGCGAAATACCCATCACGAACGGCACGCACGCTTATGCGGAAGGTGTCGAGGTGATGCTGTTCGCCTGGGCCATCGGCGACGAGCCGGTTAGCGTCTGGGATCTGACTGCTGGCGAACCTATCCCCGGCAGGCTTCAGAAGGCTATCGCCGACCCCGATACCCTGCTTTATTTCCATAATTCGCACTTTGACCGCACGGTGCTGCGCCATGCAATACCGCGACTTGCCCCTGATGTAACGCGCTGGCGTGACACAATGGTGCAGGCGCTGGCGCACGGCCTCCCCGGCGCGCTGGGCGCGCTATGCGAGGTGCTGGGCGTCCCGCAGGACAAGGCGAAGGACAAAGAAGGTAAAGCGCTTATCCAGCTATTCTGCAAGCCACGTCCGAAGAACAGCAAACTGCGCCGGGCCACCAGCAAAACCCACCCGGAAGAATGGCGGCGCTTTGTTGCTTACGCCGGGCTGGATATTGAGGCTATGCGCGAAGTACATAAGCGCCTGCCGAAATGGAATTATAAGGGTGCAGAGTTGGCGCTCTGGCATCGTGACCAGCAGATCAACGACCGCGGCGTTTGCATGGATGTGCAGCTTGCGCAGGCGGCGATCGAGGCGGTAGACCTCGAGCAAAAACGCCTGGCGAAACGCACGCAGGTGATGACCGATGGCGAAGTGCAGGCGGCCACGCAGCGCGATGCGCTGATTACGCACATTGTTGAATCGTACGGGGTGGAGCTGCCGGACATGCAGCGCAGCACGCTGGAGCGCCGTATGGCGGATCCTGATTTACCGTCTGCGGTGAAAGAGCTGCTGGCTATCCGCCTGCAGGCCAGCACCACCAGCACCAGTAAATACAAATCGCTGATGAAGGGCGTGAGCAGTGACGGTCGTCTGCGCGGCACGCTGCAGTTCTGCGGCGCATCGCGAACAGGACGCTGGGCCGGGCGGTTGTTCCAGCCCCAGAACCTGCCCCGCCCTTCACTTGAGCAGGACCAGATAGACGAGGGCATCGAAGCGCTGAAAGCCGGATGCGCCGATCTGCTGTTCGATAACATCATGGAATTGACCAGCTCGGCGCTGCGCGGTTGCATCATGGCCCCCGCAGGCAAAAAGCTGGTGGTTAGCGACCTGTCGAATATCGAGGGGAGAAAACTGGCCTGGCTTGCCGGCGAGCAGTGGAAGCTGGACGCGTTCCGCGAGTACGACGAGGGGACCGGGCCGGATCTGTATAAACTGGCCTACGCCCGCGCCTTCAATATCTCGCCGGACGATGTTGATAAATACCAGCGTCAGATCGGCAAGGTGATGGAGCTGGGCCTCGGCTTTGGCGGTGGCGTTGCGGCATTCCTGACTTTCGCCCTGGTCTACGGCCTCGACCTCGACGAGCTGGCGAACGCCGCGCTGCCAAACATCCCCCGTGATGTCATCCGCGAGGCAAAAAGCTGGTACGACGAATCGGTTAAACGTAAGTCGACCTTTGGCCTGTCCGAACGTGTATTCATCGCGTGTGACTCGCTTAAGCGGCTGTGGCGCAGAGCCCACCCGGCAACCTGCGATTTCTGGTACGAGCTCGAGCGCACCGTCCGCACAGCCATCGCCACACCGCAAAAAACACTGTACTGCGGTTATCTGAAAGTCCGCCGCGATGGCGCATGGCTGCGCATCCAGCTGCCATCCGGGCGCGCACTGTGCTACCCGTCCCCGTCCATCGAGAAGGGGAATATCACCTATCAGGGCGTTAACTCCTACTCACGCAAATGGCAGCGGCTCAAAACCTACGGCGGAAAGCTGGTGGAAAACGTCACTCAGGCGGCCGCCCGCGACGTTCTGGCCGGAAACATGCCGCTGATAGAAGATGCTGGTTACAGCATTGTGCTGACGGTACACGACGAGGTGATCACCGAAGCGCCGGACACTGACGATTTCAATGACAAAGCGCTCTCCGCGCTGCTCTCCACCAACCCCGAATGGGGGCCCGATATCCCGCTGAACGCTGGCGGCTTCGAGGCGTACCACTACCGTAAGGATTAGCTGATCGCTGTCATTGCTGCTTTGCCAAATATTGCTTATTTTATAGGAAAATAATGATGCAGGATCTCAATGAAATGGCTCTCAAATACCCACACCCTGTCGAAACTTTTCGTCAATTTTTAGTCGAATCCGGATTTGATGTTACCGGAGAAGAAAACAAAGCCGGTCATGATTGTTATCGTTTAAGTAATGGTGCCATCATAACGCTTTACCACACCGGAACGATTTTGATTCAAGGCTCACAAGCGGCAAAACCAGAAGTTGAAGCCATTATTAATGAACACTTGGGTAACGCGCCAGCTCAACGAGTTCAGCCAGCCCTGGTTCAAGAGCCAGCCAAAAAGATTTTCATCGTTCACGGTCACGACCATGCAGCAAAAGAGCAGCTTGAGCTCATTCTTCATAAGCTTGGGTTACCTGATCATTTTATTTTGCAGAATACAGGTGGCACTGGACTTACGATAATTGAAGAACTTGAGCGTGAAATTGGTCAAGGGCAGACAGCGACTCGTTTCGGCATTGTTCTTCTCACTCCCGATGATGTGGGATACTCCAAAAGAGACGGTCAAGAAGCAGCCCTGCCCAGGGCTCGTCAAAACGTAGTTCTAGAAATGGGGATGTTGTTATCATCACTCGGCCGCAGTAACGTGGTCATCTTGCAGAAGCAACACCTTGAACAGCCTTCTGATGCTGCGGGTATTCTTTATCTCAACTTTAATGATCATGTTCGAGAAACTGTACCTCGCTTAATCCAGCGCCTTAAACAGGCCGGTTTCACATTTAATGAAGCTCAAATAGCGAACGCTTCATCTTAATCAATCATTTTCCTAAAAAGTAAAAAGCCCTGCATTTGCAGGGCTTTTTACTTGAGGTAACCCCTATGTCATTTAAATATCGGGACAGTCCGCTTTATTACCGGACTGCGCGGGAGGCTTTGCGCCTTGAGCAGTCCGGCGAGTACGACCGGGCGGCGAAGGTCTGGTCCAAAGCCAACCGCGAATCGCGTAATGAACTTAATCAGGACTGGAGCGAACGCCGGTCTGATTTTTGCCTGATGCAGAACATGCGCGAAAAGCGTAAGGCGGTGGATGATGTCTAACACAGCCCTCCACAATGCCGATTGCTTCGATGTCTTCCCGAAGATCGCTGACGGCTCGGTGGATTTGGTGTTGGCAGACATCCCTTACGGTACCACGCAGTGCAAATGGGATTCTGTATTAGACCTGCAAATGATGTGGGAGCAACTTTATCGAATCGCCAAGCCGACGGCGGCAATCGTCCTGTTCTCTGCTCAGCCATTTACCAGTGTGCTGGTTGCCAGCAACTTACGGCACTGGCGATCCGAATGGATTTGGGAGAAAGGTAACGCCACCGGCTTCCTGAATGCCAAAAAGCAGCCACTGCGCGCGCATGAAAATATCGAGGTGTTCTACCGCCGCCAGCCGACATACAACCCGCAGATGACTGATGGGCACATCCGCAAAACCAGTAAGCGGAAGACCGTTAATTCAGAGTGCTACGGTAAGGCGCTGACGCTGACCGAATACGATTCGACAAAGCGATACCCGCGAGATGTTCAGTTCTTCTCAAGTGACAAGCAGACCGGAAACTATCATCCGACTCAGAAACCATTGGCGCTGGTGAAATACATCATCGAAACCTACAGCAACCCAGGTGATGTGGTGCTGGATTTTACGATGGGAAGCGGAACCACAGGGGTCGGCTGCCAAGAAACAGGACGCCCGTTTATCGGAATAGAAAAAGAAACTGAAATTTTCCTGACTGCTTGCCAGCGTATGGGGATTAAACAGGAGCGAGTAGCATGGCCTACGAACGTGAAAGCCTTATCGAAAAGCACCTCGTCGCCGAAGTGAAAAAGGCTGGCGGGGTCGCCTTTAAGTTCGTGTCACCCGGTCGCCGCTCGGTACCGGATCGCATTGTCCTGCTACCCGGCGGCCGTCTCGTTTTCGTTGAATGCAAAGCACCCGGCAAACCACCACGCGCCGACCAGCTGCGCGAGCACGAACGGCTCCGCGCGCTGGGCTTTACCGTGGTGGTGCTGGATAGCAAAAACCTGGAGGGGATATTATTTTAAAGCGTACAAACAGCCCGATATAAATTTTGGTTTATTTGGGTGTAGATAATTTTCCCACCTTTTGAATACACCCGATAAATAAATCGGGTCCAATCTTCTCCATAGGCAATAATCTGGGCTGCTGCGCTGGCATCTTCTATCACTGCTGTTGGTTTCAACTCAAAACCAGTTAGCAAATTAGGTTTAATTGTTGGTAACTGGTGGAAATTAGGATCTCCCTCATTAACTTCGGTTGCATCAACTTCATACACGAGTGTACCGCCATTAGCCAAGAAGTCGGCTGGCGTAAGATTTTGAGTAATTAATTTCATATAGCTACGTCCTTTTAAAGTGGAAAGGCATTATGACAAAAGCTTTTAAGCCACGCCCCTATCAAGATCTAATTATCAACCACGAAATCGACATTAACCGCTGCAACATCTGGGCAGGCATGGGAATGGGTAAAACAGTGGCAACGCTCACCACGCTGGAAGATCTCTTCATGGCGGGAGCGGAGACACAGCCCGCGCTGGTCCTCGCGCCGCTGCGCGTGGCCGCCAGCACATGGCCGGATGAAGCGGTGAAATGGGGACACCTGCGCAATATCGAGGTGCAGCCGATTATCGGTAATGCCAAAGCACGCGCTGAGGCGCTGGCGAACAGCAACGCGAGCGTGTTTACCATCAACTACGACAATCTGGTCTGGCTGGTGGAAGAGCTGGGCGACCACTGGCCGTTCGGTACCGTCATTCCTGACGAGAGCACTCGGCTGAAATCCTTCCGGCTGCGCGGGGGCGGTAAGCGTGCGGCGGCGCTGGGAAAAGTGGCGCATAAGCACGTCCGGCGCTGGATGAATCTCACCGGTACGCCAGCGCCTAACGGCCTGGTGGATTTGTGGGGGCAGGCGTGGTTTGTGGATCAGGGGCAACGTCTCGGGCGCACCTACGGCGCGTTTACCTCCCGCTGGTTCAACTCAATACAGCTCCCGGGGCAGAGCTGGACGAAGCTGGAGCCGTTCGCCCATTCGCAGGACGAAATACAGCGTGCACTGGCTGACGTGACTATCTCCCTGGACGCCGCCGACTGGTTCGATATCAAAGAGCCTGTCCACAACGTGATCCGCGTGGATATGCCGCCGAAGGCCCGCCAACAATATCGTGAAATGGAAAAAGAAATGTTCCTTGAACTGAACGGCGAAGGCATCGAAGCGCCGAACGCCGCGGCAAAGACGGTAAAATGTCTGCAAATTGCCAGCGGCGCGGTGTACACCGACGACGCAGGGAGCTGGTCCGAACTGCACGACGCGAAGCTGCAGGCGCTGGACAGTATTCTCACCGAAGCAGCTGGCGCGCCGGTGCTGGTGGCCTACCACTGGAAACACGACCTTGAGCGCCTGCGTAAGGCTTTCCCGAAAGGTCGCCATCTTGACCAGGATCCACAGACCCTTCGCGACTGGAACGCCGGAAAAATACCGGTCCTGTTCGCGCACCCGGCCAGCGCAGGCCACGGCCTGAATATGCAGGACGGCGGCAACATACTGGTGTTTTTCTCGCACTGGTGGGACCTGGAGCAGTACCAGCAAATTATCGAACGCATCGGGCCAACCCGGCAGATTCAGGCCGGACACAACCGCCCGGTGTTCATTCACTACATTATCGCCGCCGACACTATGGACGAAATGGTGATGGAGCGGCGTAACTCAAAACGAACAGTGCAGGACATCCTGCTCGATGCCATGAAAAAGAGAGGTATAGCATGACACCGGTTATCTCTGACACTGACCTGATTAACATCAAAGAGGTTGAGCGCTCCGTTGGCCTGAAAAAATCAAGCATTTATGAGCGCATCAGCAATAACGAGTTTCCGAAGCCTAAGAAGCTCGGGAGCCGAACCTCCCGCTGGATACGCGGCGAGGTCGAAGAGTGGAAAAAACAGTTTCTTTAAATCAAACGCAGCTGGTCAATATAATCCGCATACCACTGCATCATCTCCCGACGCCCTTCCATATACAGGGCATGGTTATAAACCCCGCGTATATTGTTCTTATCCACGTGAGCGATCTGGAGTTCAACCCAGTCAGAGTTGAATCCTTTATCGTTCAGGATGGTGCTGAATGTATGCCGGAAGCCATGCCCTACTACCCTCCCCTTATATCCCAGCGTGTGGATCATCCTGTTTATTGTGTTCTCGCTCATGACCTTTGATGGGTCATTCCTGCCGGGGAACATATTCACGTATCGACCTGTCAGACCGTGCAACTCCTTCAGCAAGACAACAAGCTGATCGGAAAGCGGCACCAGGTGGGGACGGTCCATCTTCATAAATTCGGCGGGTATCTCCCACAGCCTATTATCGAAATCTACCCATTCCCATTTTGAATGCCGCAGTTCGTAAGTACGCAGCCCTGCCAGCATCATGATCTGCAAACCCAGCCGGGGGAGCGGGCTCCCTTTGTAGCCTTCAAGCGCCGCCAGAAAATCGGGCAGTTCTTCAGCCGTCAGGAACGGAAAGGACTCCCCCTTATGGCCGGTCATGGCACTGTTCAGTTCGCTGACAGGATTATACTTCGCGCGTCCGGTCGCAACTGCATAGCTGAATACCTCACCGCACCACCGGCGCGTTTTGGCTGCTTTCTCGGTTGCGCCGCGGTTTTCAATTTTGCGCAGTGCCGCCAGCATCTGAACCGGTTCGATTTCAGCAACCGGCAGCTTACCCACAGCTGGGAAAATATCTTTGTTGAACGCTTCGAGAATGTCAGAGGCATAGCCAGGCGACCAGCGCGGCTTCTTGAATTCGTGCCATTCTGCGGCAATCTCTTTAAACGTGATCGTCTTTGCTGCAGCAGCCGCAACGTGGCTTTTGACCTTCACAGGATCAATACCCGCAGCAACGTTCCGCCGGGCCTCATCTCGCTTTTCGCGGGCGGCCGCCAGCGAAACGGCCGGGTACACACCGAGCGCCAGCATCTTTTCTTTACCGGCGAAGGTATAACGATAACGCCAGTATTTCGCCCCGCTGGTTTTCACCAGCAGAATAAGCCCGTTGCCGTCTGGCAGCTTATAGTCTTTCTCGGCAGGCTTTGCCGTCTCGACCTGTCGCGCGTTTAGTTTCATAGGTACCCGCCTCAAACTCAGATACCCGATTATGTACCCGTTTTAAATTTGGATTGCAACGGTAAAAGGTGGATAACGGCGGACAAACAAAACAGCCAACACCGCGAAAAACAAGGAAAAATGGACGATTGAGGATGGTACTGGATGAAATAATGGTGCCGATAATAGGAGTCGAACCTACGACCTTCGCATTACGAATGCGCTGCTCTACCAACTGAGCTATATCGGCCCTGAGAGGCCGGTTACGAGCGTAACCACGGGGCAAAAGAGTAGATCTAACCGGGTGATGCGTCAATGCCCTTTTGAATCAAACGGCTATTTTTGCATCACCCGCGATTATTTACGCACGAATGGTATCATCACCGAAGCCGATCCACTTGTAGGTGGTCAGCGCTTCCAGCCCCATCGGACCGCGGGCATGCAGCTTCTGAGTGCTCACAGCCACCTCCGCGCCCAGACCAAACTGGCCGCCATCGGTGAAGCGCGTCGAGGCATTCACGTAAACCGCAGACGAATCCACTTCATTCACAAAACGATCGGCATTGCGCAGGGTGCGCGTCAGGATCGCATCAGAATGCTGGGTTCCGTGTTCACGAATGTGCGCAATAGCGTCATCGAGATCCGCAACTACCTTCACGTTCAGATCCAGCGACAAATACTCATCGTCGTACTGCTCCGCGTTAACCGGAACGATCTTTGCCGGACCGTCTTTCAGCAGGGCGAGAGCCTTCTCGTCCGCATGCAGCGTAACGCCACTTTCCGCCATCTGCATGCTCAGCGCTGGCAGGAAGGTACTGGCGATGCCCTGATGCACCAGCAGCGTTTCGACCGTATTACAGGTGCTTGGACGCTGAGTTTTAGCGTTGACGATAATCTTCAGTGCAGGTTCGATCTCCGCGGTGTCATCCACCACGATATGGCATACGCCGATACCGCCGGTAATGACCGGAATGGTGGAATGCTCACGGCACAGCTTGTGCAGGCCCGCGCCGCCGCGTGGGATGAGCATGTCGATGTGTTTGTCCATGCGCAGCATCTCGTTGACCAGCGCGCGGTCGGGGCTTTCAATCGCCTGCACGGCAGCCGCCGGTAAGCCGCACTCCTCCAGCGCCTGCTGAATGACGTTCACCGTCGCGGCGTTGGTGCGCCAGGTCTCTTTCCCGCCACGCAGGATAGCGGCGTTACCGGTTTTCAGGCACAGGGAGGCGACATCCACCGTCACGTTTGGACGCGCTTCGTAAATCACACCGATGACGCCGAGTGGCACACGACGACGCTCAAGGCGTAACCCGCTGTCGAGCACCCCACCGTCAATCACCTGCCCTACCGGGTCGGCGAGGTTGCACACCTGACGGACGTCGTCGGCGATACCTTTCAAACGCGCCGGGGTCAATGCCAGACGGTCGAGCATCGCTTCGCTCAAGCCGTTACGACGCGCTTCCAGCAGATCCTGCTCATTGGCGAGCAAAATTTCCTGCGACTGGGATTCCAGATAATCAGCGATTTTTTCCAGCACGCGGTTTTTCTCACGGCTGGAAAGGAGCGCGAGTTTATACGAGGCGGCTTTCGCGGCTGCGCCCATTTGTTCCAGCATGTTCTGGCTCCTTAACGAATAATCATGTCGTCGCGATGCACGGCAACCGGGCCATATTCATAGCCCAGGATGGCGTCGATCTGCTGGGAATGGTGGCCAGCAATCCGACGCAGCGCGTCGCTGTTATAACGGCTTACGCCATGAGCGATGTCGCGACCTTCAAGGTTACGGATTCGGATCACTTCACCACGCGAGAAGTTGCCTGTCACGCTTTTAATTCCTTTTGGAAGCAATGAGCTTCCTCTTTCCAGAATAGCGGCGGTCGCGCCTTCATCCACGGTCAATTCACCAGCCGGGGGCGCGCCAAAGATCCAGCGTTTGCGGTTTTCCAGCGGGGACGCCTGGGCGTGGAAGCGTGTGCCCACAGAGATGCCTTCCATCACATCACCTATCACGCCCGGACGGCTGCCCGCGGCAATGATGGTGTCGATACCGGCCCGGCACGCCACGTCCGCAGCCTGGAGCTTGGTGCCCATACCGCCTGTCCCAAGACCAGAAACGCTGTCTCCCGCAATGGCACGCAGCGCATCGTCAATGCCGTGAACGTCTTTGATCAGTTCTGCCTGTGGATTGGAACGCGGGTCAGCGGTAAACAGCCCCTGCTGATCGGTCAGAAGCAGCAGCTTATCGGCCCCTGCCAGGATCGCCGCCAGCGCAGAGAGGTTATCGTTGTCGCCTACTTTGATTTCAGCGGTGGCAACAGCGTCGTTTTCGTTGATGACCGGAACGATATGGTTATCCAGCAGCGCGCGCAGCGTATCGCGGGCGTTCAGGAAACGTTCTCTGTCTTCCATATCCGCACGCGTCAACAGCATCTGCCCGACGTGAATGCCATAAATGGAGAACAGTTGTTCCCAGAGCTGTATGAGTCGGCTTTGTCCTACGGCGGCCAGCAGCTGTTTGGAGGCGATCGTCGCGGGGAGTTCGGGGTAGCCCAGGTGTTCACGCCCGGCGGCAATCGCCCCGGAGGTCACAATCACAATACGATGCCCTGCGGCATGCAACTGAGCGCACTGACGTACAAGCTCAACGATATGGGCACGATTAAGGCGGCGTGATCCGCCTGTTAACACACTGGTACCGAGTTTTACCACCAGCGTCTGGCTGTCACTCATGATTCTCTGCCGTTCAACAATAAGGGAAAATGATGTCAGTCAGACGTTTTAACAGGTGTCAGCCCCGTTGCCAACTGCCTTAGCACATCACCCGTCACTTTGTTGCGCGGGATCAGGAAGCGTAGCGGCAGATTTTGACAATTTTATTACCGAAAAATTAAAACATACTTTTTTAGACATATTCTTACTTTGTCATAAAACGTTCACCCACTAACGATAAAACCCTTCCTGTTTTTCACGGGGTAATAAGTTGAATCTTATTGCTCAGCGAATATTAGCGCGTTTTTATAAAATCAGGATTGAAAATGAAAAAGAGCACTCTGGCATTAGTGGTAATGGGCGTAGTTGCATCCACATCTGTTCACGCAGCAGAAGTTTATAATAAAAACGGTAATAAACTGGACGTGTACGGCAAAGTAAAAGCAATGCACTATCTCAGTGATGATGACGCGAAGGATGGTGACCAGACTTACGTTCGTTTTGGCTTTAAGGGTGAAACGCAGATTAACGATCAGCTGACGGGCTACGGACGTTGGGAAGCAGAGTTCGCGGGTAACAAAGCAGAAAGCGACTCTTCTCAAAAAACGCGCCTGGCATTTGCGGGTATTAAACTGAAAGATTTTGGTTCTTTTGATTACGGTCGTAACCTGGGTGCACTGTATGACGTCGCCGCATACACCGATATGTTCCCGGAGTTCGGCGGTGACGGCCTGGCGCAGACCGATAACTTCATGACGAAACGCGCTTCCGGTCTGGCCACATACCGTAATACCGATTTCTTTGGCATGGTTGACGGTCTTAATATGACCCTGCAATATCAGGGTAAAAATGAAAACCGCGACGTGAAGAAGCAAAACGGTGACGGCTTCGGTACCTCCCTGAGCTATGACTTCGGCGGCAGCGATTTCTCTGTGATTGGTGCGTATGCCAGCTCCGATCGCACCAATGAGCAAAACCTTCAGGCACGCGGCGAAGGTAAAAAAGCAGAAGGCTGGGCGACCGGTCTGAAATATGATGCCAACGATATATATCTGGCCACTCTCTATTCTGAAACCCGCAATATGGCCCCTATTTCCGGTGGCTTTGCAAATAAAGCGCAAAACTTCGAAGTGGTTGCGCAATATCAGTTTGACTTTGGTCTGCGCCCATCTCTGGGTTACGTGCAGTCTAAAGGCAAAGATATCGAAGGCATCGGCGATGAAGATATCGTGAAATACATCGATGTAGGTGCGACCTATTATTTCAACAAAAACATGTCTGCGTTTGTTGATTATAAAATCAACCAGATCGATGACGATAATAAACTGGGCGTAAGCAGCGATGATATCGTTGCGCTGGGCATGACCTACCAGTTCTGATGTTGTGGTAATAAAAAAACCGGCGCTGAGCCGGTTTTTTTGTGCCCGGTGACGCTATGCTTACCGGACCTGGGGAGTAATACGTTTTTAGGCCGGGTAAGGCGTAGCCGCCACCCGGCGCTGTGACATCATCAGGCTCTCAGTTTCACCGCTTCGCTGGAAAAATCGTCCGCAGGCTCCAGCTTCAGATCCAGCGTTGCCAGCAGGTCGCGAGCTCTGCCGTGAAATTCTTTTAGCGTATGCTCCAGGCGATCGATCACTTCCTGATCTTTGATGCTCGTCGCCTGCCAGTGCCCGTCTTTATTAAACAGGCCAAACTGATAGCTATAGGTAAAACGGTTTTCCTGTGCTTCCATTTCCATCCACCAGCCCCAGAACTCACGTTTTTCGGGTGCAGGCTTCACGTTGACGCAAACAGCCAGGCAGTCGAAAAAAAAGCGATTCTCTTCACACTGCTCTTCTCGAATATACGGGCCAAGAGCCATGAACTTCTTAATCAGTCTACTTTTCGGGTGTCCACTCGGTAACGTCATTGCGATCTCCTTTTGTGAAGCACTGTTTTACCAAACCAACGAAATTTAGCAAACTATTAACACAATCTCTGCGTGATCCAGCGTGTGATCTCTTTAAGCGCTTTGTCAAAATTTTGGTACACCGGGCTGAAGGGTACCTCCAGCAATTTGCCATCCGAAGATGACGAGGTGATTAAGCGTGACTCCTCTTCCGGGCTAAATGGATCGTTCTTCCAGAAACCGGACATCATCGGGGTTGGGCAACGGCGGCCCAGCAAGCCCTGCGTTTTTAATGAATATCGATTAAGTTCAATGCGCAACGCTTCATCTGAAGCATCATGCATGCCAAGTCGGCTCGCCAGCACGTCCAGATACATTTCAGGAACGCTACCCTGACGCGCAGGCTCGCTTAGCAGTGCATGCACTACCGGACCAAGACAGGCGACGGCCTTCAGGCGGGAAGATTCAAGGTAGGCCAGCCGTACCGCGACGTTAGCGCCAAAGCGGAAGCCAAACGCACCTACCCGGGTATGGTCAACCCAGGGGATATTCTCCAGCGCTTTTAATGCATGCTGGTGCAGCAGGCTGGAGTCTTGCGTAAGTTTCCATTTGGATGAAAAACCAATTGATGGCATATCGAGCGTCAGCATGGCGATCCCGTTTGGGGCAAAGTAGCGCTCATACAGGCTGTAATAATCAATTTGTAACGAATCCAGGCCGCCGCACATCAGAACCGTCGGGAACGGGCCTTCCCCCTCCGGCATATGCAGGAATCCAGTCACCGGGCTACCGCCGGGAATGGCGAACTCAATTTCACGCATCCGGCCAGGCAGCCGCTGGGCGGCCTCTTCATAAGCCCGGTTTGCCAGCGCCTGGGCCTGCTCCGCCAGTTCGTCTCCTTTCAGATGCGGGTATGCAGCGATGCTGTAAAGGTTTGCCGCATGCAGCCAGTGTTTGCCGCTGAGAGTGGCATCTTCTTCCTGGCTCGCTTTTTGCTGCCAGAGCATGGCCTGCTTTGACCATTCGTAGATCCAGTTCCCGCCACGGTAGCCCACCACCGTGTCGTAGAGATCGCTGTCGGTGCGCTCAGACTCGCTCATCACGATACGCGCCTGCACGTCGAGGATTTCGCGCGGGTCGATACCGCGCCAGATCCACATCAGGCGATTAATCATGCGGTACCAGTGGGGCACGTTTTTACCATCTAACGCTGACTGTACAGCAGGCATGGTCCCCGGATTAAACCGACGCACCAGCGTCGAGGTTTCAGGGTGCTTGAAACGGGGTTTGAAAAGAGTTTCGGTGAGATTCGCCTGCGCCATTGCGTTGCCTCCATGGATACATCACTTGGAGACCATTGTAACGCGTGGCAGGGTAAAAAGAACAACGCCCGGCATAACCGGGCGTGTAAAGTTACGTACTGAAATTAACGGCCAGAGATAGGCGGTACGAAGACCACGCCCATATCCCATGGCTGTTCAATCCAGGTATCCTGTGGGATATCAATGACGTAATCATCAACCAGGGGACGACCCGCTGGTTTCGCGAAGATAGTGACGAAGTGCGCTTTTGGATACATTTCGCGGATAGCCACAGCGGTACCGCCGGTGTCCACCAGATCGTCGATAACGATAAAGCCTTCACCGTCGCCTTCCGCGCGCTTCAGCACTTTCAGCTCACGCTGGTTATCGTGGTCATAGCTGGAGATACATACGGTATCGACATGACGAATACCCAGCTCACGTGCCAGCAGCGCCCCCGGTACCAAACCGCCACGGCTGACGGCAATAATGCCTTTCCACTGTTCGGAAGGCATCAGACGCGCAGCCAGTTTGCGTGCGTGAATCTGCAACATGTCCCAGGTGACGACGTATTTTTCGCTCATGTGAAGTGTCCCAGCCTGTTTATATACGGCTTAAAAAAATGAGGGTGAACCAGGTTGCGCGAGATTATAGAGATCTGACGCACTAAAAACCAGTGTTACGCGCCATGAGCCTGAGTTTTTACATGCTTAATGCTACCAGCCACGGGAGAAAGTGGTATTCTCAGATGCATCTCGCAAGCCCGTCTTGTGGTAACGATTAACCTGCTAACCCAGTGACCTGCAACATTGTTTTGCAGCGCAACGACAAGGAGACCTATCGTGTCTGAACTGTCTCAATTATCTCCACAGCCGCTGTGGGATATTTTTGCCAAAATCTGCTCCATTCCGCACCCTTCCTATCACGAAGAACAGCTTGCCGAACATATTATGGGCTGGGCAAAGGAAAAAGGTCTGCACGCTGAGCGCGACCAGGTTGGCAATATTCTCATCCGCAAACCTGCCACCGCAGGTATGGAAAACCGTAAGCCAGTGGTATTGCAGGCGCACCTGGACATGGTTCCGCAGAAAAACAACGACACCGTTCACGACTTCACAAAAGACCCGATTCAGCCGTACATCGACGGTGAGTGGGTGAAGGCGCGCGGCACGACCCTGGGCGCAGATAACGGTATTGGTATGGCTTCCGCGCTGGCCGTGCTGGCTGACGACAGCGTTGAACACGGTCCGCTGGAAGTGCTGCTGACCATGACTGAAGAAGCGGGCATGGATGGCGCGTTCGGTCTCCAGGCAAACTGGCTGCAAGCGGACATTCTGATCAACACCGACTCCGAAGAAGAAGGTGAGATCTACATGGGCTGCGCGGGCGGGATCGATTTCATCTCTACCCTGCCGCTGTCCCGCGAAGCGATTCCTGCCGGTTTCGAGACCTTTAAGCTGACGCTGAAAGGGCTGAAAGGCGGTCACTCCGGCGGTGATATTCACCTGGGCCTGGGCAACGCCAACAAACTGCTGGCGCGTTTCCTGGCGGGCCATGCCGCTGAACTGGATCTGCGTCTGGTGGACTTCAACGGTGGCACTCTGCGTAACGCGATCCCTCGTGAAGCCTTTGCGACCGTGGCGGTGCCTGCGGCGAAAGCGGAAGAACTGAAAAACCTCTCCAGCCTGTATCTGGATATCCTGAAAAACGAGCTGTCTGAGAAAGAGAAAAACCTGACGGTGGTACTGGAGTCCGTTACAACGGATAAAGCCGCGCTGACCGCACAGTCTCGTGACACGTTCGTCCAGTTGCTGAACGCAACGCCAAACGGCGTGATCCGCAATTCTGACGTTGCAAAAGGCGTGGTTGAAACCTCCCTGAACGTGGGCGTAGTGACCATGGGCGACGACAGCGCAGAGATCATTTGCCTGATCCGTTCCCTGATCGACAGCGGTAAAGAGTACGTTGTGAGCATGCTGGAATCTCTGGGTACCCTGGCGGGCGCGAAAACGTCTGCAAAAGGCAGCTACCCTGGCTGGCAGCCGGATGCAAGTTCTCCGGTCATGGCACTGGTGCGTGAAACTTATCAGAGACTGTTCAACAGCACCCCGAACATTCAGGTTATTCACGCGGGTCTGGAATGTGGTCTGTTCAAGAAACCGTATCCGGATATGGACATGGTCTCCATCGGGCCGACCATCACGGGTCCACACTCCCCGGATGAGCAGGTTCACATTGAAAGCGTCGGTCACTACTGGACGCTGCTGACTGAGCTGCTGAAAGCAATCCCTGTTAAGTAATAAGCCGTTTGATGCCCGGTGGCGCTTCGCTTACCGGGCATACGATTAGCCTAATCTACAGTCCCAGCACCAGCTGACGCTCCAGCTGCGGATCCAGCAAGGTGACGTGCAGCCCCACCAGCCTTACCCCTCGTCCGCCCCGCCGCTCTTCCCATGCCTTTTTTGCCGTCGCAATAAGATCCTCTTTGTTGAGGCGTGGCCAGACGTGTTCCTGCGTCGTCTGCTGAAAATCGTTAAATTTCAGTTTGATGCCCTGCCGGGCAATAAGCAGATCTGGTTTGACCTTCAGTAAGCGTCGTTCAAGCTCAGGATAGAGTTGTTCCGTAATAATGGTTTCACACTCTGTCCAGTCATGGATATCTTCGCTCAGCGTGCGTTCAACGCCGACCGATTTACGCAGCCGTTCGTTGTTCACATCCCGGTCATCAATGCCCTGACTGCGTTCCCACAGTACGCGGCCAAACTTACCAAAACGCTTAAGCAGCAGCGCCAGATCGCTGCGCTGAACGTCTTCACAGGTGCGTAGCCCCATACTTTCCAGCTTCGCGGCGGAGACTTTACCCACACCGGGGATTTTGCTGAGCGGCAGCGTCTTTAAAAACGCCGGAACCTCTTCCGGGGTGATGACGTACTGGCCGTTGGGCTTATTTAAATCGGAGGCGATTTTGGCGAGAAATTTTATCGGCGCGACGCCTGCCGATGCCGTCAGGTTCAGCTCGTTAAAAATAGTCTGGCGGATCTCCTGCGCCATCAGGGTGGCAGAGCCGTGGCAGTGCACGCTGTGGGTGACATCCAGATAGGCTTCATCCAGCGATAACGGTTCAATCAGAGAGGTGTAGCGGGAGAAGATCTCCCGAATGTGGTTCGATGCTTCTTTATAGGCATCAAAACGTCCGGGCAAAAGAGTGAGATGCGGGCACAGTTTCAGCGCCATCGCTGTCGGCATGGCGCTGCGCACACCGTATTTGCGAGCAGGATAGTTGGCGGTGCTGATGACACCGCGCTGAACCCGGCTGCCGCCAATGGCGATGGGAATATCCCGCAGCGCCGGGTTGTCACGCATCTCCACTGCGGCAAAAAAGCAGTCCATATCGACATGGATTATTTTGCGCATAGTAAGCCCTCACTCATTACTGGATAAGTATACAGTAAACAAATGAGGGTTGAGAAGTATGCGTGGGAATTGTCGGGTGGCGGCGTTGCCTTACCCGACATACAAAACTAAATAATGCGTTGCTGCTCGCGAGCCATCCGTTTTTTTCGCGCATCGCACGGTTCCGGACATTCGCACACTTTTTCCATTCCGATGGAAGATATACCTCCACAGCTGCCCTGGATGCTTTTACGCTTGATGATCCAGCCTAAGGACATCCCGAATATCACCAGTACAAACACCGCAAAGGTCGCCAGAAAGGTCAGCATAATCAGCCTCCGAAATCATCGAGCATGATGTTCTCATCTTCCACGCCAAGATCTTTTAGCATCTTAATCACGGCAGCGTTCATCATTGGCGGGCCACACATATAAAACTCGCAATCTTCCGGTGCCGGGTGCTGTTTGAGGTAATTTTCATACAGCACGTTGTGGATGAAGCCCGTATAACCTGTCCAGTTATCTTCCGGCTGCGGATCGGATAACGCCACATGGAAGGTAAAGTTAGGGTTATCACGTGCCAGTTGTTCAAACTCATCGTCATAGAACATTTCGCGCAGTGAACGCGCCCCGTACCAGAAGCTGATCTTGCGCTTGCTGCCAAGTCGTTTGAGCTGGTCAAAGATATGCGAACGCATCGGTGCCATACCCGCACCGCCGCCGATAAAGACCATTTCCGCGTCGGTGTCTTTGGCAAAGAATTCGCCGAACGGGCCGGAAATCGTCACTTTGTCGCCAGGCTTGAGGGACCAGATATAGGACGACATGACGCCAGGGGGTGCATCAGGCACATTCGGCGGCGGCGTGGCGATACGCACGTTGAGCATAATAATGCCCTTCTCTTCCGGATAGTTAGCCATGGAATAAGCGCGAAGCGCGGGCTCTTTTACTTCGGAAACAAAGCGGAAGAGGTTAAATTTATCCCAGTCGGCCCGGTACTCCTCGGGCACGTCGAAGTCAGCATACGCCACGGTGTGTGCCGGACAATCAATCTGGATATACCCACCCGCACGGAACGGGACGCTCTCCCCTTCAGGAACGCGCAGCTTGAGCTCTTTAATGAACGTGGCTTTGTTATCGTTAGAGATAACTTCGCACTCCCATTTTTTCACGCCGAAGATCTCCTCCGGCAGCTCAATCTTCATGTTCTGGCGCACAGCGACCTGACACGCCAGACGGCAGCCCTCTTTCGCTTCACGCTTCGTGATATGCGACAGTTCTGTTGGCAGAATATCACCGCCTCCCTCTTTCACCGTCACACGGCACTGTCCACAGGAGCCACCGCCGCCACAGGCAGACGAGACAAAAATCCCGTTGCCGGAGAGCGTGTTAAGCAGCTTATCCCCTGCCGGGGTACGGATCTGATTCTGCGGATCGTCATTGATATCAATGATCACATCCCCGGAATTCACCAGCTTCGCACGCGCTGCCAGGATCAGCCCTGACAGCACCAGTACTATCAGCGTGAACATCACCACGCCAAGAATAATTTCCATCTTTTAGCCCTTATAGCTGCACACCGGAGAAGGACATAAAGCCCAACGCCATCAGGCCGGTGGTGATAAAGGTGATCCCTAAGCCACGAAGCCCCGCAGGTACGTTGGCATATTTCATTTTTTCACGGATCCCCGCCATGGTGACAATCGCCAGCATCCAGCCGATACCGGAACCGAAACCATACACAACCGATTCACTGAAGTTGTAATCGCGCTGAACCATAAATGAGACGCCGCCGAAAATGGCGCAGTTCACCGCGATTAGCGGCAGGAAGATCCCCAGTGCGTTGTACAGCGACGGGAAGTATTTATCGAGGATCATCTCCAGGATCTGAACAAGCGCCGCAATCACCCCGATAAAGGTGATGAAGTTCAGGAAGCTAAGATCAACGCCCTCCACCAGCGCGCCATCGCGAAGCACGAAGTTGAACACCAGGTTGTTAATCGGAACGGAAAGCCCCAGCACAACAGTGACCGCCACACCCAGACCGAATGCCGTCGATACCTTCTTAGAAACAGCAAGGAACGTACACATGCCCAGGAAGAAAGCGAGCGCCATGTTTTCAACAAACACCGCGCGCACAAATAAACTCAGGTAATGAGCCATCGTCGGTTACTCCTTTTCCTGCTGTTCAGGCTTCAGCGTACGAATCAGCCAGATCAGCAAACCGATAATGAAAAATGCGCTTGGTGCCAGCAGGAACAGGCCGTTCGGCAGATACCAGCCGCCGTTCTGTACCGTATCCAGCACCGGAATGCCAAACAGTTTGCCGCTGCCAATAAGTTCGCGCAGGAAACCAACCGTCAACAGGATCACACCGTAACCCAGCCCGTTGCCGATACCGTCCATAAAGCTCGCCAGTGGCGGCATTTTCATCGCATAGGCTTCAGCGCGCCCCATCACGATACAGTTGGTGATAATCAGGCCGACAAACACCGAAAGCTGCTTCGAGGTTTCATAAGCGAAGGCGCGCAGAAGCTGATCAACCACGATCACCAGCGAGGCGATGATCGCCATCTGGACAATGATCCTCACGCTGTTGGGTATGTGGTGGCGGATCATTGAGATAAACATGCTGGAAAACGCTGTCACCAGCGTTACCGCCAGCGTCATGACCACCGCCGTTTCCAGCTTGGTGGTTACCGCCAGAGCCGAGCATACACCCAGCACCTGAAGCGTTATCGGGTTATTGGCTAAAAGTGGGCCAATCAGCACCTTTTTAACTTCTTTCAGTTCACCCGTATCAGCCATTGTTCAGCGCTCCTTCACGTACATTCTTCAGGAAGGGACCAAAGCCCAGTTCACCCATCCAGAAATCAAAGCTGTGCTGCACCCCATTAGAGGTGAGCGTAGCGCCGGAAAGGCCATCAACGGCAAATTCATCACCGGGACGCGCTCCACCTTTCACCACCTTCAGCGCAGGCTGGCCGTTGTCATCGAGCACTTTTTTACCGACAAACTGTGCCCGCCAGTTAGGGTTCTCAACTTCGCCCCCCAGCCCTGGTGTTTCGCCCTGATCGTAATATGTAATGCCTTTGACCGTACGGCCATCGGTATCCAGCGCCACAAAGGCGTACATCATTGACCATAAACCGTTGCCATAGATGGGCAACACGATTTCCTGGATGCGCTTTTGCTCGTCGCGGACGAGGTAAATCTCCGCGACATTGCTGCGGCGCTTAATGCCTGCCGGATCCTGCGAGGCGTCAAGCATGGTGCTCATCTGCGGATCTTTTAGCGCCAGCGCCTGGTTATATTTCGCCGGGTCTTTATCCATTAACTCCCCGGTTTTTAAATCCACCAGCCGTGCGGTAATGCGTTCGGCAAACACCGCTGCGACGTCATCCTTCGTCATGCCTTCCTGCATCAGCCCGGCAACGGCAAGGATGTTACGCTGTTTATCCAGCGCACGTTGCTCCTGCTGTAGCGGTTTCAACCCAACGGCAGAACCGGCCACGACAATGGAACAGACCAGACACAGTACCAGCACCACCAGCAGCGTTTTGCTGATACTGTCGTTATTTTTGATCTCAGCCACGCGCCTTCCTCCGCTTAATGTTGGCGCGCACGACCAGATAGTCGAACAGCGGCGCAAACAGATTGGCAAACAGAATGGCCAACATCATCCCTTCCGGATAGGCCGGGTTGACCACGCGAATCAGTACACACATCACCCCAATGAGCGCGCCGTAGCACCATTTTCCTCTGTCGGTAAACGAAGCCGAGACGGGATCGGTGGCCATGAACATCATGCCAAACGCAAAGCCTCCCAGCACGAGGTGCCAGTACCACGGCATGGAGAACATCGGGTTAGTGTCTGAACCAATGAAATTGAAAAGCGTGGCGGTGAGGACCATCCCAAGCATGACGCCAGCGACAATGCGCCAGGACGCCACGCGGCCAAAGAGGATGATGGCTCCGCCGATCAAAATCATCAGGGTAGACACTTCACCGATGGAGCCTGGAATATTGCCAATAAACGCATCAAACCAGGTGACAGGCTGTCCGGTTGCATTGTTAACCAGCGTTTCGCCGCCGCCAGCCGCCCACTGTGAAAGTGGCGTCGCGCCGGAGAATCCGTCTGCTGCCGTCCACACCAGGTCGCCCGAGATTTGCGCCGGATAAGCAAAGAACAGGAACGCGCGCCCTGCCAGTGCCGGGTTGAGGAAGTTGCGTCCGGTCCCGCCGAAGATCTCCTTGGCAATCACTACGCCAAAGCTGATCCCCATCGCCGCCTGCCAGAGCGGCAGCGTTGGCGGAACAATCAGCGCAAACAGAATAGAGGTAACAAAGAAGCCCTCGTTGATCTCATGTTTGCGAATAATAGCGAACAGAACCTCCCAGAAACCGCCCACAATAAAGACAGTCATATAGATGGGGAGGAAGAAGACAGCGCCCAGCGTCATCATGCTGATCCAGCCTGCATCTGCCGCAAAGCTCACCCCCAGCGACTGCGCCAGACGATAGTGCCAGTCAGACTGAATCACCTGCGCCAGCTGCTCTGCATCGTACATATGGTGCAGCGCCGGAATAGTCTGCAACCCAACGTTATACATCCCCCAGAACATGGCCGGGAAGACCGCAAACCAGACCAGAATCATCATTCGCTTGAGGTCGATGGCGTCGCGAACGTGCGCCGCGCCTTTCGTCACCAGACCCGGGGTGTAGAAAATGGTCGTTGTCGCTTCATACAGCGGGTAGTACTTTTTGAGCTTCCCTTCGGTAAAGTGCGGCTCAATTTTTTCAAAGAGGTGTTTTAAGCCCATGGTTATCCTTCCTGCTCAATGCGGGTTAACACCTCGCGCAATACGGGTCCATATTCGTATTTACCTGGACACACATAGGTACACAGCGCCAGATCTTCCTCGTCCAGCTCCAGACAGCCCAGCGCCTGGGCACCGTCGGTATCGCCGGCCAGCAGATCGCGCAGCAGCACAGTGGGCAGAATATCCAGCGGCATCACGCGTTCGTAGTTGCCAATCGGGACCATGGCGCGCTCACCGCCGTTGGTGCTGGTGGAGAAGTTAAACAGCTTACGACGCAAAAAGTGGCCGAGCGTGGTACGGGTTAACGAGTATTTTTCCGCGCCAGGCAGCACCCAGCCGAACAGCTCTTTCTCGCGCCCTTCAAGCACCACGCTCACCTGAAGATGGAAACGACCCAGCCAGGCCATCGGGCCTGTCGCGTGTCTGCCGCTCAGCACCGAACCGGAAATAATGCGGTTTTCACCTTCTTTCGTTTCGCCAGCCAACAGCGCCGTCAGGTCTGCCCCAAGCAGCGTGCGAACCAGACGCGGTTGGGTTGCCTGAGGGCCGCCGATGGCAATAATGCGTTCTGCGCACAGCTCACCCGTGGTGAAGAGCTTACCGATAGCGATCACGTCCTGATAATTAAGATGCCAGACCTGTTTCGTCAGGCTTACCGGCTCCAGGAAATGAATATGCGTTCCCACCAGCCCGGCCGGATGCGGGCCGGCAAATTCATTAAAGGCGACCTGCCCTTGCGGATGCCCGCCCAGCTTACCGCCGCTGGCCTGGCAGACATGCACTTTGCCCGGCGTCAGGCGCGTTAACACGGTGAGGCCGGCATCGAAAGCTTTGCGTTCCGCCAGGATAAGAGGCTGCGGATCCGCGCTGAGCGGGTTGGTGTCGATGGCCGTAACGAAGATAGCGGCTGGCACAGTGCCAGGTACGGGCGTTTTGCTATAGGGACGCGTGCGAAGCGCCGTCCACAGTCCTGACTCCAGCAGTTGCGTCTGCACCGCGTCGTGGCTGAGGGTAGCGAGATCGGCGGCGTCAAAACGCGCAAACTCGCGTTTCTCATCGCCTTCAATTTGAATAACTACCGATTGCAGAACGCGACGCTCACCACGATGGATGGCGACAACGGTGCCGCTGGCTGGGGCTGTAAACATAACGCCAGGATTTTTTTTATCCTCGAAGAGTGCCTGGCCTTTTATTACACGATCGCCTTCCTGTACCAGCATCGCGGGGCGCATGCCCACGTAATCATCACCCACAATAGCGACATGATGAATACTGGCGCCGGTCGTTACGTGCTGTTCAGGCACGCCAGAGATTGGCAGATCGAGTCCTTTTCTGATTCTAAACATGTGGTTAGCAGGTATCCATGAACAACAATCCAGAGAGGCCGGAGTGTACCATTTTCGGCCCTGCCAAGGGCAGTAAATCCGCCGTCTGGCGCGCCGAAATGCGAGCTATTGCGCAAAGTTCCTGGAGTCAGGACAATATGAATGGGTTATAAAGTAAAACTAATTTGTAAACGCAAAGGTTGGCTCTTGCGAAAATCTCCATCGGTGCTAATGTGAGCGCTCCTGTCCAGATTAGTCTGATTTCGGGTGTCTTTTGCCGTTCTGGCAAGTTGGTCATTGTTTTATCAAGGAACCAGTAGTATGCGTAAAATCGCATTGTTCATTGCGATGCTTCTGATACCGTGCATGTCGTTTGCCGGGCTGCTTGGCAGTAATAGTTCAACGACGCCGGTCAGCAAAGAGTATAAACAGCAGTTGATGGGTTCCCCGGTTTATATTCAAATCTTCAAGGAAGAGCGCACACTCGATCTGTTTGTCAAAATGGGCGAGACGTATCAACTGCTCGATAGCTACAAAATCTGTAACTATTCTGGCGGACTGGGGCCAAAACAGCGCCAGGGTGACTTCAAAAGTCCGGAAGGGTTTTACAACGTTCAGCGTAGCCAGCTAAAACCGGACAGCCGCTTTTATAAAGCGATTAACATCGGTTTCCCTAACGCCTTTGACCGTGCGCACGGTTACGAAGGGAAATACCTGATGATCCACGGCGCCTGCGTGTCTGTCGGCTGTTATGCGATGACGGATTCCGGCATTGATGAAATCTTCCAGTTTGTCACGGGCGCACTGGTCTTCGGCCAGCCGAATGTTCAGGTCAGCATCTATCCGTTCCGTATGACGGATGCCAACATGGCGCGCCATAAGTACTCTGTTTACACAGATTTCTGGAAACAGCTAAAACCGGGTTATGACTACTTCGAGCAGACCCATAAGCCGCCGGTGGTGTCCATCGTCAATGGCCGTTACGTGGTGAGTAAACCGCTCAGCCATGAAGTGGTTCAGCCTCAGCTGGCGTCAAATTACGCGGTCCCCGAGACAAAATAGCGCCCACTCGCCTGGCATGATCTTTTGCCAGGTTTCGTTGCCCGTCAGCGGCTGCGTTGCAATGACAGTGACCACATCGTTCGGTGTGGTCTCCTTCTGAAAATCAATTTCCACATCCTGATCGAGCAGCGTGGCGACGCCAAACGGCGCACGTCGGGTGATCCAGAACAGATTCGTCGAGCAGAATGCCATCACGTAGCGTCCGTCAGACAGCAGCATATTAAACACGCCCTTCTCGCGTAACTCAGACGCCAGTGACGCTATGTACTTAAATACTGCGGTCATGTTGCCGGGCGTACGGGGGTAGCGCTCGGTCAGCTTGTGCAGCAGCCAGCAAAATGCTTTTTCGCTGTCCGTTTCACCGACAGGACGAAAATTGCCGGTTTCCAGTGATTTATAGCCCGAGAGCTGCCCGTTGTGCGCATAGGTCCAGTTACGTCCCCACAGTTCACGGGTAAACGGATGGGTATTTTCCAGCGCCACTTCGCCGCGATTGGCCTGGCGGATATGGGCGATCACCGAACAGGATTTAATAGGATAGTCCTGCACCAGTCTGGCAATGGGTGAGTTAAAGCTGGGCTGTGGATCTTTAAACGTGCGGCATCCTTTGCCTTCGTAGAAGGTAATGCCCCAGCCGTCTTTATGCGGCCCGGTTCCTCCACCGCGCTGAACCAGCCCGGTGAAACTAAAGCAGATATCGGTTGGCACATTGGCGCTCATCCCGAGCAGTTCGCACATAGAACACCTCCACAACAGCGGGGGGCACCGGCGCCCCCCAGCGAAGTCTTACTTAACCATCTCTTTTTCGATCAGTTGGATCAGGATGTGGATCACTTTGATGTGAATTTCCTGAACGCGATCCGCATAACCGAAGTGTGGTACACGGATTTCAATGTCCGCTGTACCGTCCATCTTACCGCCATCTTTCCCGGTCAGGGTGATCACTTTCATGCCCTTCTCACGCGCGGCGGCGATCGCTTTGATCACGTTAGCGGAGTTACCGGACGTGGAGATCCCCAGCAGCACGTCGCCTTCACGGCCTACGGCTTCAACGTAGCGGGAAAAGATATGGTCGTAACCGAAGTCGTTGCCTACACAGGAGATGTGGCTCACGTCGGAAATCGCAATCGCCGGGTAGCCCGGACGGTTTTCGCGATAGCGTCCGGTCAGCTCTTCGGCGAAGTGCATGGCGTCACAGTGGGAACCGCCGTTACCGCAGGAGAGCACTTTACCGCCGGCTTTGAAGCTGTCGGCAAGCAGGACCGCCGCGCGCTGAATAGCGTGAATATTGGCATCATCTTTCAGAAAGTTCGCCAGCGTTTCCGCCGCTTCGTTCAGTTCGTTACGAATAAGATCCTGGTACATGAGGATAATCCTTCAGTATTGATGAAATAACACAGTGGAGTGTACCGGATAGCAGTAAAAGCGAGAAGCTAAAGCCATGCGAATCGTCCGGCGTTTTGATTTTTTGTGCCGGCTAAAACGCGAACAATGTGAACCAGGTTGTAATTATTTTGTAAACACATTGCTAAAGGAAATGACATCAACTACAACCATATCATCACAAGTGGTCAGACCTCCTACAAGCAAGGGAGCTTTTCTTTATGATGATTTTGAGCATTCTCGCAACCGTTGTACTGCTCGGAGTGTTGTTCTATCACCGTGTCAGTTTATTCCTGAGTAGCCTGATTCTTCTGGCCTGGACGGCTGCACTTGGCGTCGCTGGCCTGTGGAATATCTGGGTTCTTGTTCCCCTGGCCATCATTTTACTGCCGTTTAACCTGACGCCGATGCGTAAGTCGATGATCTCTGTGCCGGTGTTCAGGGGATTCCGTAAAGTGATGCCGCCGATGTCGCGTACAGAGAAAGAAGCGATTGACGCCGGTACGACCTGGTGGGAAGGCGATCTGTTCCAGGGCAACCCGGACTGGAAAAAGCTTCACAACTATCCACAGCCGCGTCTGACCGCCGAAGAACAGGCCTTTATTGATGGTCCGGTAGAAGAAGCGTGCCGCATGGCAAACGACTTTGCCATCACTCACGAAATGGCCGATCTGCCGCCTGAGCTGTGGGCATATCTGAAAGAGCATCGCTTCTTCGCGATGATCATTAAGAAAGAGTATGGCGGTCTGGAATTCTCCGCTTACGCTCAGGCTCGCGTCCTGCAAAAACTGGCGGGTGTCTCCGGGATCCTGGCGATCACCGTTGGCGTGCCAAACTCCTTAGGCCCGGGCGAGCTGTTACAGCATTACGGTACGGAAGAGCCGAAAGATCACTATCTGCCGCGTCTGGCGCGTGGTCAGGAAATTCCGTGCTTCGCGCTGACCAGCCCGGAAGCCGGTTCTGATGCCGGTGCGATCCCGGATACTGGCGTGGTCTGCATGGGCGAATGGCAGGGCGAACAGGTGCTGGGCATGCGCCTGACCTGGAACAAACGTTATATCACCCTGGCGCCTATCGCCACCGTACTCGGTCTGGCGTTCAAACTTTCTGACCCGGAAAAACTGCTGGGCGGTGAAGAAGATCTGGGCATTACCTGTGCGCTGATCCCAACCTCGACCCCGGGGGTTGAAATTGGTCGTCGTCATTTCCCGCTGAACGTACCGTTCCAGAACGGCCCGACTCGCGGTCAGGATATCTTTGTGCCGATTGACTACATCATCGGTGGACCGAAAATGGCCGGCCAGGGCTGGCGTATGCTGGTGGAATGTCTGTCGGTGGGCCGCGGCATTACCCTGCCGTCGAACTCTACCGGCGGTCTGAAATCGGTGGCGATGGGGATTGGGGCTTACGCGCATATCCGCCGTCAGTTCAAAATTTCCATCGGCAAGATGGAAGGTATCGAAGAGCCGCTGGCGCGCATTGCGGGCAATGCCTACGTGATGGACGCCGCAGCCTCGCTGATTACCTACGGTATTATGCTGGGCGAAAAACCCGCCGTGCTGTCGGCGATTGTGAAGTACCACTGTACCCACCGCGCACAGCAGTCAATTATTGATGCAATGGATATCGCAGGCGGTAAAGGCATTATGCTTGGCGAAGGCAACTTCCTGGCGCGCGGCTATCAGGGCGCACCGATTGCCATCACCGTGGAAGGGGCAAACATCCTGACCCGCAGCATGATGATCTTCGGCCAGGGTGCGATTCGTTGCCATCCGTACGTGCTGGAAGAGATGGCCGCCGCGCAGAATAACGACGTGGATGCCTTCGACAAGCTGCTGTTCAAACATATCGGTCACGTTTGCAGCAATGAAGTTCGCAGCTTCTGGCTCGGCCTGACGCGGGGGCTGACCAGCGCGACGCCGACCCGCGATGCAACCAAACGTTACTACCAACACCTGAACCGTCTGAGCGCTAACCTGGCGCTGCTGTCTGACGTCTCCATGGCCGTTCTGGGCGGAAGCCTGAAGCGTCGCGAACGCATCTCCGCCCGTCTGGGTGATGTGCTGAGCCAGATCTTCCTGGCCTCTGCGGTGCTGAAACGCTACGACGATGAAGGCCGTCAGGAAGCGGATCTGCCGCTGGTGCACTGGGGCGTGCAGGATGCGATGTATCAGGCGGAACAGGCGATTGACGACCTGCTGGCAAACTTCCCGAACCGCTTCGTGGCGGGCGCCCTGCGCGCGGTGATCTTCCCGACCGGTCGTCACCATCTGGCACCGTCTGACAAGCTGGATCATAAAGTGGCGAAGATCCTCCAGGTACCAAGCGCAACCCGTTCCCGTATTGGCCGTGGTCAATACCTGGAACCTACCCCGCATAACCCGGTAGGTTTGCTGGAAGAAGCGCTGCTTGACGTGATGGCCGCCGACCCGATTCACCAGAAGATCTGCAAACAGCTGGGCAAAAACCTGCCGTTTACACGACTGGATGAGCTGGCAAAACAGGCGCTGGCGGGTGGCATCATCGACAACAGCGAAGCTGCGATTCTGGTGAAAGCCGAAGAGAGCCGTCTGCGCAGTATTAACGTGGATGATTTCGAACCAGAAGAGCTGGCGACTCAGCCGGTAAAGCTGCCAGAGAAGCACCGCAAACCTGAAGCGGCATAAGGTATTTTGCTCTCACAAACCCCGCCCCGCGCGGGGTTTTTTATTGCCACATTTTCTGGTAATGACGTGCTACAGTGTCATAAAGTGTTTATTAAGGAGCCTGTATCGTGCCTGGTTTAAAGATTTCTGTTTTGCAGCAACCTTTAGTGTGGATGGACGGCCCCGCCAACCTTCGCCATTTTGATCGCCAGCTGGAAGAGATTACCGGACGCGATGTGATTGTCCTGCCGGAGATGTTCACCACAGGTTTCGCGATGGAGGCAGCAAAACAGTCCATGCCGCAGGACGAGGTGGTGGCCTGGATGCACGCCAGGGCGCAGGAAACAAACGCGCTGATTGCCGGCAGCGTCGCGCTCCAGACCGGGCGCGGACCGGTCAATCGCTTCCTGCTGGTCGAGCCGGAAGGAAACGTCCATTTCTACGATAAGCGCCATCTGTTCCGCATGGCGGATGAACATCAACATTATGAAGCCGGAAACGAACGCGTGGTATTTGAATGGCGCGGCTGGCGTATTCTGCCGCTGGTCTGCTATGACCTGCGCTTCCCGGTGTGGTCGCGCAACCGCAACGATTATGACCTGGCGTTGTACGTCGCCAACTGGCCCGCCCCACGCTCCCTGCACTGGCAGGCTTTACTGACCGCGCGCGCGATTGAAAATCAGGCTTATGTCGTTGGCTGTAACCGCGTAGGAACGGACGGCAACGGGCATCACTATCGCGGTGACAGCCGGGTGATCAGTCCGCAGGGTGAGATTATTGCCACCGCCGAGCCGCATCAGGCGACACGAATTGACGCTGAGATCTCGTTAACGGCGTTAAAGGAGTATCGGGAGAAGTTTCCGGCCTGGCAGGATGCAGATCCATTTAGCATTGGATAAGAAAAAGCCGGGTGGCGGCTGCGCCTTACCCGGCCTACAAATCAGCTCACCAACGCCTGCCCGTCTTTGCGGCTCTCCGTCGCAGCCACGTAGTGCCCTTCCGGCATACGGTAAATCACCTGCGCGCCGCCAAAATTGTAATCCTGAAGCGGATCTTCCACCACTATCTGGTGTCCGCGCTCGCGCAGCGCCGCGATGGTATTGCGATCGAAGGTCGATTCAACAACCACTTCCCTGCCCTGCACCACGCGCCAGCGCGGGGCGTCAATCGCCGCTTGCGGGTTTTGCCCGTGCAGCATAATGCGAAGCGCCATCTGCATGTGCCCCTGCGCCTGCATCGGGCCGCCCATCACGCCGAAGGACATCAGCGGTTTGCCGTTACCGTCCATCGCAAAGCCCGGAATGATGGTGTGGAAAGGACGCTTGCTGCCTGCCAGCGCGTTCGGGTGTTTGGGATCGAGCACAAAGCCGCAGCCGCGGTTTTGCAGGCTGATCCCCGTATCCGGCACCACGATCCCTGAACCGAAGCCCATAAAATTGGACTGGATAAAGGAGATCATCATCCCGCTGGAATCCGCTGCGCTGAGGTAAACCGTCCCACTCTGCGTCGGCGATCCGTACACAAAATCAGAGGCTTTATCGTGATTGATAAGCGCGGCGCGCGACTTCAGATAATGGTCGCTCAGCAGCGCTTTGGCGGCAAACTCCATATGCTCTTCATCCGCAACGTAGCGATCGAGATCCGCCAGCGCCAGCTTCATTGCCTCTATAGACAGGTGCAGCCCCTGCACGGAATCCGGGTGATGTTTCTCGATGCCGCACTGCTCCAGAATGCCGAGCGCAATCAGGGTGGCGATCCCCTGACCGTTTGGCGGCAATTCCTGCACCGAACCGCCCGCGAAGTCGCGCGATAGCAGTTCCACCCAGTCCACACGGTGATTCGCCAGGTCTGCTTCGGTCAGGTGTGCACCATGTGCTTTGGCGAAGGCGGCAATTTTCTGCGCCAGTTCGCCACGGTAAAACGCGTCGCCGTTGGTTTTGGCGATCAGCTCCAGTGAGTTCGCCTGCGCCGGGTTACGGAAGATCTCCCCCACGCGCGGCGCGCGGCCTTCCGGCGCAAAGCAGGCACTAAACCCGGGCTGATCTTTCAGCTTGTTGTAGCCGCGCTGCCAGAGATGGCCGATCAGCGGCGAGACCGGGAAACCGTTACGCGCGTAATCAATGGCTGGCTGCGCGAGCGTGGTCAGCGGCAGCGTGCCAAAACGTTCAGCCAGCGCCACCCAGCCCGACACCGCACCCGGCACGGTCACCGCGTCCCAGCCGATTTCCGGTACGGCGGTTTTTCCGGCAAACAGATCCGCATGCCAGCTGGCTGGCGAACGACCGGACGCATTCAGACCGTGAAGTTTTTCACCGTCCCAGACAATGGCAAAAGCATCGCTGCCGATGCCGTTGCCGGTCGGCTCGACAACGGTCAGCGCCATGGCGGTTGCAATCGCCGCATCAACGGCATTTCCGCCCAGCTGTAGCATCTTCATTCCCGCCTGTGCCGCCAGCGGCTGCGAGGTGGCAACGGCGTTATGGCCCATCATCGGCGGGCGTCGTGAATCGTAACCGGTTGTAAAATCGAGCGTTTTGGTCATCATGACTCCTTAGTCGTGGCGCGGATCGAGCGCATCGCGCAGCCCGTCGCCGAGTAAATTAAAGCCCTGAACGGCAAGGAAAATCGCCACGCCGGGGAAAACCGACATCCACGGCGCCTGTTCGAGAAACCCTTTTGCGGTGTTGAGCATGGAGCCCCAGGATGGGTTCGGCGGCTGTTGGCCTAACCCTAAAAACGAAAGGCTGGCTTCGGCGATAATCGCCGAGGCAATGGCCAGCGTGGCCTGCACCAGGATAGGTGACATCACGTTGGGCAGAACGTATTTAATGATGATCCAGCGGTCCGGCAGGCCAATCGCCCGCGCGCCGTCGATGTACTCTTCGTTGCGAATGGCGATCACCTGGCCGCGCGTCAGGCGGGCGAAGATCGGCATTGCCGAGAGTCCAATAGCGATCATGGCATTCGTCAGGCTTGGGCCTAAGAATGCCCCCAGCGCGATCGCCATGATCAGGAATGGACAGGCCAGCAGTGCCTCAATAAAGCGGGAGATCACCCCGTCCCACATCTTCTGGAAATAACCCGCCACCAGCCCCAGCGGCACGCCGATGACAACCGCGATCGCCACCGACATACAGCCCGCCATCAGCGAGGTTCTCGCCCCCCAGATAATGCGGGACAAGATATCGCGCCCCAGCTCGTCGGTGCCGAACCAGTACATCGCCGATGGCGCTTTGCGCACCGCGAGGAAGTTAGCTTTGACCGGGTCAAATGGCGCGATCCACGGCGCCAGCAGCGCCACCAGCACAAAAAAGCCCACCACAATCGCGCCAATCACCGCACTTTTATTGGCGAGGAATTTTTTCAGCACCCGGTTTTGCGCGCGCGGCAGCGCGGGCGCCACGGTTTGCGTCGTCAGTTCCGCCATGATTAACCTCGCATTTTCGGGTTGATAAGGACGTAGAGCACGTCAGCCAGCAGGTTGAGCATCAGGAAACCGATCGCCACGATCAGCACTACGCCCTGCACCACCGCGTAGTCGCGGTTGAACACCGAGTCGACGATCATTTTGCCGAAGCCCGGAATGGTGAACACCTGCTCGGTCAGCACCGCCCCGCCCAGCAGCTCGCCGAACAGCAACGTGGTGAGGGTGATCACCGGCACCAGCGCATTGCGAAAGGCGTGCTTCAGGATCACCGCTTTCGGCAGCAGCCCCTTAGCGCGCGCGGTGCGGATGTAATCCGCTTTCAGCACCGCAATCATCGACGCGCGGGTATGGCGCATCAGCGTCGCCGCCAGGCCGGTTCCGAGCACGGACGCGGGCAGCAGCAATGTCCGCATGTTCTGGATCGGATCTTCACTGAACGACACATAACCGGACGCAGGCAACCATTGCAGGTTTACTGAAAAGACCAGAATCAGCAGGATCCCCAGCCAGAAGTGCGGTATTGAGATCCCCGAGATCGCCACAAAGTTCGCCCCGTGATCGACCCAGCTGTTTTTGTTCACCGCCGCGAGGATCCCCATGCTGATACCAAACACCAGCGCGATAATCATCGCCAGCAGCGACAGTTCCAGCGTGACCGGCAGCTTGCTGGCAATCAGTTGCGTGACCGGCTCATGAGTGCGTAAGGAGACACCCAGATCGCCTTGCAGCGCCCGCGTCAGCCAGTTGAAATACTGCACGGGGATCGGCGCGTCCAGATTCAGCTCAGCACGCAGCTGGGCGATCACCGCCGGATCGCGCTCCTCCCCGGCCATGGCAATCAGCGGATCGCCAGGCAGCAGCTTTTGCAGGCCAAACACCATCATGCTCACCAACAGCAGAGTGGGTATAGCCAGCAGCAGACGTTTGCAAATCAGTTCCAGCATGGGTTCTCCTCAGGAGGTTTATTTCGCCAGCGTTAAGCCAGCCAGACGCACAATGCCGTCCGGGTACGCTTTAAAGCCCTGCACGCGCTTGTTCAGGCCAAAAATGCGCGGTTCGAAGTAAAGGTATGCAATCGGCATATCGGTCTGAAGCTGCTTCACAACCTTGTCATACAGCGGCTGGCGAGCGGCCTGATCGGTGCTCTGGCGCGCCTGCGTCAGCCATTCATCCACCTGAGCATTGCTGTAGCGGCCGTCGTTGAGGGTGCCTTTGCTGTTGATAAAGCCGTAGATGCTGCCATCTGGATCCGGGCGACCCGACCAGCCGGAGAAGCTCAACTGGTAGTCACCGCTCTGCTGGCGATCCAGCAGCGTGGCGAACTCGGTCATTTGCAGGTTCAGGTTAAAGCCCGCCTCTGCCACCATCGCCTGCAATACCTGGCCCACCTGCTGCGAGGTTGGGTTGTTCGGCACCAGTAGATTGACGGTCAGCGGTGCGGTGACGCCTGCGGCTTTCAGCAGCGCTTTGGCTTTGTCGACGTCACGCGGGGGAACCGGGAAATTGACGTGATACGGGCTTACCGGCGAAAACGCCTGGTTTGCCGGAGTGTAAAGCCCTTCGAACACTACCTGGTTTAAAGCATCGCGATCGATGGCCTGGGAAAATGCTTCACGCACGCGGGCATCTTTGAAGGGATCGTTCGCCGGGACTTTGCCATTGTTAATATTGAAGGTGATGCCCTGGTATCCGAGGCCCGTCACCTTCGCCAGCGCCAGCTTGCTGTCGGCTTCGACGGTTTTGACGTCGCTGGCGGCAATGCCTTCGGTCAGGTCGAGATCGCCCGCGCGCAGGTTCGCCAGGCGCACGGAGGCATCCGGGATCGGCAGATAGATAATTTTATCGAAGTGATAGGCGTCTTTGTTCCAGTAGTTGTCGAAGCGGGTCAGCACAATGCGGTCCTGCGACACGCGGCTGTCGAATTTATACGGGCCGGAACAGACCGGATGGGCGGCAAAATCGGCTTTTTTCGCGGCTTCCGGCGCCATCATTGCGCCTGCGCGATCGGTGAGCTGCATCAGAAGTGCGGCATCCGGCGTTTTCAGGTGCAGGGCTATCTGCATCGGGCCGGTGACCTCCACCGACTCAACAGAAGAGAGTTCACTTTTACGCAGAGAGCCTTTTAGCGTCAGGGCCCGGTCGAGGTTGTATTTCGCGGCGGCGGCATCGAATTTTTCACCGTCGTGGAAGGCCACGCCTTCACGGAGATCCAGGGTCAGCGTTTTGCCGTCATCGCTCCACGCCCAGGATTTCGCCAGTCCCGGCACCACCTTGAGGTGCTCGTCCACGTCCACCAGCCGGTCACACAGGGAGGCAAAGACGAAGCGGCCATAATAGGTACGCGCCAGATGTGGGTCCAGCATGTCCGGATCTGCACCCAGGCCGATTCGCAGCACGCTTTCAGAATGGGCGGGCAGCGCCGCGCCAAGCAACATAACACTTCCCAGTACGGTCAAAAGAGAATTACGCATTGTCATTATCATGAGTTCCTTGAAGGAAGGGAGGAGTGAGTAGCCGCGTGTTCAAACAGCGCGCGGCGGCGCAAAAATGCGGCGGATGGCGGTGCGATCTGTATAACGCTGCGATCGCGATTAATCTCCTGCCAGCGGTGGCAGGCGACCTGACGTCCGCCGTCGATTACCTGATGAATCGGCTCAACCTGACGACATTCATCGCTAACATAGGGGCAACGGGTGTGGAAACGGCAGCCGGAGGGCGGATTAGCCGGGTTCGGTAAATCACCCTGCAACAGCGGCGCATCCCGCGCTACGCCTGGCTGCATTTGCGGCGCAGAGGCAATTAATGCCTGGGTATAAGGATGCAGCGGCGCGTCGAAGATATCGTCGACGGTGGCCAGCTCGACGATTTGCCCAAGATACATCACCGCCACGCGGTCGCTCATATGACGGATAACCGCCAGACCGTGGGCGACGATCACCATCGTTAGCCCCAACTGGTGCTTCAGGCTTTCCAGTAAATTGACCACCTGTGCCTGGACGGAAACATCCAGTGCGGAAACCGGTTCATCGCCCAGCAGCAGCTTTGGGCCTGACGCCAGCGCGCGCGCAATGCCGATACGCTGACGCTGCCCGCCGGAAAATTCGTGCGGATAACGTCCGGCCCAGGCCGCGGGCAAGCCGACCGTCCTGAGCAGCTCGGCGACGTGGTACTGGCGATCCGCTTTTTTCATGTTCTGGTGCAGCCACAGCGGCTCACCGACAATCTGTTCTACCGTCATGCGCGGGTTCAGCGAGGCGAAGGGATCCTGAAAGATGATCTGTAGCTCACGCCGGAGCTGGTTCAGACGTGCGCCTGAGGCGTGGGTGATCTCCTCACCCTGATAAAATACGCGCCCTTCGCTGGCGCCCAGCAGGCGCAGCAGCAGCCGGCCGAGGGTGGATTTCCCGGAACCTGATTCGCCGACAATAGCCAGCGTTTCGCCTGGCAGCACCGACAGTGAAACGCGGTCAACAGCCGTGACAAAGCGGGCCGGCGTAAACAGTTTTTTCGGGCTGGGGAAAAGCTTGCTCAGATCCCGGGCTTCAAGAATGGGCGTGGTCATGCAATTTCTCCCAGGACAATGTGTTGTTCCAGCGGCACGCGGAAGCAGGCAACCTGATGACCCGTGCCGAGCATAGTGAGCGGTGGTTTTTCAGCATGACAGCGCGTCTGCGCGAAGGGACACCGGGTGGCGAAGCGGCAGCCCTGAGGCATAGATTCCGGCAGCGGGACCGATCCGGGAATGGTGGAAAGCTGGCCCTTGCGTACGCCAAGGGAGGGGATCGAGCCCATCAGGCCAATTGTGTACGGGTGCTGCGGGTCGGCAAATATCGCCTCGACGCTTCCCTGCTCTACTACCTGGCCGGCATACATCACCGCCACCTGCTGTGCCACTTCGGCCACCACGCCTAAATCGTGGGTGATCATCAGCACCGCCGTGCCCGTTTCTTCTTTTAAGGTATTGAGCAGAGCGAGAATTTGCGCCTGAATGGTCACGTCCAGAGCGGTAGTGGGTTCGTCAGCGATCAGTAATTTGGGATGGTTTATCAGCGCCATCGCAATCATCACGCGCTGGCGCATACCGCCGGAAAGCTGATGCGGGTAAGCCTTAAGGCGCATCTCTGCGGCCGGGATCTGCACCTTCTCCAGGATCTGTAGCGCAACCGTCATCGCCTCAGCCCGGGAGAGCGTTTGATGGCGCATCACCGCTTCACTGAGCTGATCGCCAAGCGTGAAAGCCGGGTTGAGCGAGGTCATGGGCTCCTGGAATATCATCGCCAGCTCGCTGCCGCGCAGATTGGCATACTCGCGCGGCGAGAGCTTGCGCAGATCGTGGCGGCGGAAGTGCATCTCCCCGCTGACGATCCTGGCGCTGGCAGGCAATAACCCCATCAGCGCCAGGGAAGTGATGCTTTTACCACAGCCGGACTCGCCCACCAGCGCCAGCGTTTCGCCCGCCCTTACCGTCAGCGAGATGTCTTCGAGCACGCTTACCGGCGAGCCCGCGAATTTAACGTTGAGGTTTTGCAGCCGCAGTACGGGCATGGAGTCCTTAAAGGGTATCGTCGTCATAGCGTGGAATCGTCCTCAAGGTGGATGGCCTGAATCAGGGCGGTTTGCAGGCTGAGCAGGTGTTCGCGCATGGCGGCCGCAGCTTCATTAGGCTGGCGATGAATAATCGCTGACATGATGTTGTGATGGTGGTCGTTGTAGTTGTCGACACGTTCGGGGGTGCGGGCAAGCTCGCGTAAATACTGCCAGCCGGGCTCCCGGCGGACGGCATCTATCGCATCGAAAAGCCCTAGCATCAGGCGGTTGCCGGCTGCTTCCGCAATGGCGCGATGAAAGGCGCTATCCCACAGTTCGTTAAGATCGCGGTCATCCGGGCTGACCTTGTCAATGCGTTCCAGCATGCGCTGCATGAGCGCGAGGTTTTCCCTGGTGGCACGCAGTGCCGCAAGTCGGGCTAAGCCGGGTTCGAGCTGTAGTCGAGCTTCCATGACTTCCAGCAGGTTGGTTTGCTGAACCAATCCCTGAAGCGCCAACGGCTCAACAGGGGCAGCCGGACCAATGAAGGTACCTTTGCCCTGCTTGCGCCAGATCCGCCCTTCTTCTTCCAGCACGTCCAGCGCGCGACGCACTTCGCGTCGTCCTACGCCGAGTGTTTCCGATAGCTCACGTTCAGTGGGCAGCGGAGTGCCTGGTGTTGACTCGTGCTGGTTGATAAGCCCGCGCAACTGGTCAAGCGCGGTGCTGGAATTTGCTAAAACCCGTGAAGGTTTTTCCATATTGGTTCGCTCGCTTTCATCATGACTTTATTTTCATTAACGATAAGTTATTGATATGACGAACTACTTATCGTGCTAATGATTAAGCAATAAGCGAACCAATAGCGTATTGGTTCATGAGTTTTCTGAAGAATGACAGGTAACTGAATGATTTCTTATGAATTATTTTTACATAATTATTACATATCAACATGAGGGCAGAAGGTGAGATGGAGACATAATGCACAATAACAGTGCAAATTACGCACCAATAATGTGCATTTGTTAATAAATTGCACTTTGTTTATTAAATCTTTGTTAATGAAAATAGAATGAGAATAGGTGAGTTTTTAGGGGGTATAAAACGACGAAAGCCTGAATCATTTCTGATTCAGGCTTTCTGAATAGTGGCGGAACGGACGGGACTCGAACCCGCGACCCCCTGCGTGACAGGCAGGTAT
>ENA-ORME01000040-ORME01000040.1-human-gut-metagenome-genome-assembly--contig:-NODE-40-length-48247-cov-11.007844_pt1 | contig 48247 bp, 37 predicted proteins | sample MGYA00242097_ERZ508983 | MGnify/ENA primary metagenome ERZ508983 (study PRJEB26280, sample SAMEA2531408) | human gut metagenome | biome: human gut; feature: human-associated habitat; material: faeces...
CCGCACCCGCCGCGGCGAAGCGGTGCAGGAAGGCTTTGCTGCCTTCTTCCGGCGTGCAGGCGAAGAAATCCCCGTCGGCAGTTTTGAAGAACTCGGTGAGCCAGCTCTGCGCTTCGGCAATTCCGTCCCCGGCCATTTTCAGCAGCAGGTGGTGCTCATACTTATCGCGCCAGGTCTTCATCCGCTCCGGTAAATGCGCCGGGAAGGCGTTGCCCAGTTTCTGCATAAAGCGGTCGGTGAAGTGCGGTTTGAACAGCGACACTTTCTCCAGCATCGCGTCGGTGCGGCCCTTCATGGTGAAGAAGAACGGCATTTTGTCGGTGCCGAGCTTGTCGATCATCAGGAAGGTATCTTTGCCGTAGCGCTCAGCGATGTCATAAATGTCCCGGTGCATATACTCGCCCGCCACCGGCAGGTGAGTGAACTCGGCCAGAATATGACGGCGGATCTCCGTCAGCACCTCCGGCTGATTGGTGCCAATGTAAAACACCTGCTGCTTTTTCTCTGCCGGGAAGGTATCGAGGCGCACCGCAAAAACGGCCAGCTTGCCCGCGCAGCCGGAGGATTCAAACAGGCGATCCGGATCGGCGTTATAGCGCGCTGGCGTATCGGCATTGATATCGCGCACGCGGGTGATGTAATCGTGGTCATGCGCGTGACGGCCATCGTGCTGAACGTCTTCGTCCTTCACGCGGTCATCGTCAAGTTTGCTGAGGATCTGCTCTGGCGTTACACCCAGATCGATCCCCAAATGGTTAACCAGCGTCAGCTTGCCGTTTTCATCGATACGGGCAAACAGCGACATCTCCGTGTAGGCCGGGCCGCGCTGCACCAGCGAGCCGCCGGAGTTATTGCAGATCCCGCCGATCACCGAGGCGCCAATGCACGATGAGCCGATCACCGAGTGCGGTTCGCGTCCCAGCGGCTTAAGCGCTTTTTCCAGCGAGTAAAGCGTGGTGCCGGGGAAGGCGAGCACCTGTTCGCCCTTGTCCAGCAGGTGCAGTTTGTCGAGGCGCAGGGTGCTGATAATCACGATGTCACGATCGTAATCGTTGCCGTTCGGCGTGGAGCCTTCGGTCAGGCCGGTGTTAGCAGCCTGCATTAAAATAATCTTGTCTGCCGCAACGCAGGCGCTGAGCACGCGCCACAGTTCGAGCAACGTACCGGGGAAGACTACCGCCAGCGCGTCGCCCTGGCCGGAGCGAAAGCCCTTCCGATAGCGGGCGGTTTTGGCCGGGTCGGTAAGCAGGTGAGAGTGACCAACCAGGCGAGACAGTTCGTTAATAAATGTAGTGTTATCGTCAGTTCGAACAGAAGACATCTTCCACTCCTTGTGGTGGGGCAAATTTCTCGCTGTAAAGCATAGCGCGATTAGCCGTTGAGCGGTCGGGTATTCATGAGAAAAATCAGAGAATAACCCTGCAAGGTTTTCAGGCTTTATGGCACACTGCGCTTTTCGCACGGTCTGGCCGGGTGCTTCCCGCGGTTATTGATGAGAGAGAATAACAACATGAAATGGCTATGTTCTGTAGGTGTCGCCGTCAGCCTGGCGCTGCAACCTGCGCTGGCAGAGGATTTGTTTGGTAATCACCCGCTCACGCCTGAAGCCCGCGACGCCTTTGTCACGGATTTACTCAAAAAGATGACGGTCGATGAGAAAATCGGCCAGCTGCGCCTGATAAGCGTCGGCCCGGAGAACCCGAAAGAAGCCATTCGCGAGATGATCAAAGACGGGCAGGTAGGAGCCATTTTTAACACCGTTACCCGCCAGGATATCCGCAAAATGCAGGATCAGGTGATGGAACTGAGCCGCCTGAAAATTCCGCTGTTCTTCGCCTACGACGTGGTGCACGGCCAGCGTACCGTCTTCCCGATTAGCCTCGGCTTAGCCTCCTCCTTTAACCTCGATGCGGTGAAAACCGTCGGGCGCGTATCGGCATATGAAGCCGCAGACGACGGCCTGAACATGACCTGGGCGCCGATGGTAGACGTCTCCCGCGATCCGCGCTGGGGCCGTGCTTCGGAGGGCTTTGGGGAAGATACTTATTTAACCGCCACGATGGGCAAAACCATGGTGGAAGCGATGCAGGGCAAAAGTCCGGCAGATCGTTACTCGGTGATGACCAGCGTCAAGCACTTCGCCGCCTATGGCGCGGTGGAAGGCGGCAAAGAGTACAACACCGTGGACATGAGTCCGCAGCGCCTGTTTAACGACTATATGCCGCCGTACAAAGCGGGGCTGGACGCGGGCAGCGGCGCGGTGATGGTGGCATTGAACTCTCTCAACGGCACGCCTGCCACCTCCGATTCGTGGCTGCTGAAAGATGTGCTGCGCGACCAGTGGGGCTTCAAGGGCATCACCGTTTCGGATCACGGGGCGATTAAAGAGCTGATCAAGCACGGCACAGCGTCTGACCCGGAAGATGCGGTACGCGTGGCACTCAAGTCCGGCATCAACATGAGCATGAGCGACGAATACTACAGCAAATACCTGCCGGGGCTGGTGAAGAGCGGCAAGGTGACGATGGCGGAGCTGGACGATGCCGCTCGCCACGTGCTGAACGTGAAATATGACATGGGGCTGTTTAACGATCCTTACAGCCATCTGGGGCCGAAGGAGTCTGATCCGGCGGACACCAATGCTGAAAGCCGCCTGCACCGCAAAGAAGCCCGCGAAGTGGCGCGCGAAAGCCTGGTGCTGCTGAAAAACCGTCTCGACACGCTGCCGCTGAAAAAATCCGGCACCATTGCCGTGGTCGGTCCGCTGGCCGACAGCAAGCGTGACGTCATGGGCAGCTGGTCCGCCGCAGGCGTGGCGGATCAGTCCGTTACCGTGCTGACAGGCATTAAGAGCGCTGTGGGTGATAATGCAAAAGTGGTTTACGCCAAAGGCGCAAACGTCACCGACGATAAAGACATCGTGACCTTCCTCAACCAGTACGAGGAAGCGGTGAAGGTGGATCCACGCACGCCGAAAGAGATGATCGACGAAGCGGTTAACGCCGCGAAGCAGTCCGACGTGGTGGTCGCCGTGGTAGGTGAAGCGCAGGGGATGGCGCACGAAGCCTCCAGCCGGACCGACATCACGATCCCGCAAAGCCAGCGTGACCTGATCGCGGCCCTGAAAGCCACCGGCAAGCCGCTGGTGCTGGTGCTGATGAACGGGCGTCCGCTGGCGCTGGTGAAAGAAGACCAGCAGGCTGACGCCATTCTGGAAACCTGGTTCGCCGGTACCGAAGGCGGTAACGCCATTGCCGACGTGCTGTTTGGCGATTACAACCCGTCCGGCAAGCTGCCGATGTCCTTCCCGCGCTCCGTCGGGCAGATCCCGGTTTACTACAGCCACCTGAACACCGGTCGTCCGTACAACGCCGACAAGCCGAACAAGTACACGTCCCGTTACTTCGACGAGGCTAACGGCCCGCTCTATCCGTTTGGCTATGGCCTGAGCTACACCACGTTTAAGGTCTCTGACGTGAAAATGTCGGCGTCGACCCTGAAGCGTGACGGCAAAGTGACCGCCAGCGTGGAAGTGACCAACAGCGGCAAACGCGAAGGCGCGACGGTGATCCAGATGTACGATCAGGATGTCACGGCCTCCATGAGCCGTCCGGTGAAACAGCTGCGCGGCTTCGAAAAGGTCAACCTGAAACCGGGCGAAACCAAAACGGTCAGCTTCCCGATTGACGTAAATGCGCTGAAGTTCTGGAATCAGCAGATGAAATACGATGCCGAGCCTGGCAAATTCAACGTCTTCATCGGCGTGGATTCCGCCCGGGTGAACAAAGCCGAGTTTGAACTGCAATAATCTTACCTTTCTCCCTATCCCCCGCCTGGCGGGGGATGCCTCTCATCTGGTACGAAAAACGGTTAAATTCACTGTTTTAAGCTACGCTTTTCTCTCAAGCCTATGAAAAAGGCCACAAAATAATGAGGAAAGTAGAATGACGATTATTAAGGGGATAACAGGGTCGGCGGTGCTTCTGGCGGCGCTGAGCCTGCCGTTACAGGCCGCAGAGCCGGTTAAGGTGGGTTCCAAAATTGATACCGAGGGCGCGTTGCTCGGCAATATCATTTTGCAGGTGCTCGAAAGCCACGGCGTGAAAACGGTCAATAAAGTGCAGCTTGGCACTACGCCTGTCGTGCGCGGTGCTATCACTTCCGGCGAGCTGGATATCTACCCGGAATACACCGGCAACGGGGCATTCTTCTTCAAGGATGAAAACGATCCGGCCTGGAAAAATGCCAAAGCCGGGTACGAAAAAGTCAAAAAGCTGGACGCGGAAAAAAATAAGCTGGTCTGGCTTACACCGGCACCGGCCAACAACACCTGGACCATCGCGGTGCGCAAAGATATCGCCGAGAAAGGCAAGCTCACCTCGCTTGACGATCTCAGCCGCTACCTGAAAGAGAAGGGCGAGTTTAAGCTCGCGGCCTCGGCAGAGTTTATCGAGCGCGCTGATGCCCTGCCAGCGTTTGAAAAAGCTTATGATTTCAAGCTCGATCAGGCACAGCTACTTTCTCTGGCGGGCGGCGACACGGCGGTGACCATTAAGGCGGCGGCGCAGAAAACCTCCGGCGTCAACGCGGCGATGGCTTACGGCACCGACGGCCCGGTCGCGGCGCTTGGTCTGCAAACCCTGACCGACCCGAAAGGCGTTCAGCCAATTTACGCCCCAACCCCGGTCGTGCGCGAGGCGGTGCTGAAAGCCTACCCGGATATCGACGATTGGCTCAAACCGGTGTTTGAAAAACTGGATGCGAAAACGCTGCAACAGCTGAATGCCAGCATTGCCGTAGAGGGGCTGGATGCCAAAAAAGTGGCTGCCGACTTCCTGAAACAACAAGGGCTTGTGAAGTAACGGGATAAGGCTGTGCCAATAAAATGTCATAACCGCGTCCTGCTGCTGTTGGTCTGTGTGGCCATCGTGGCGGTCGCGTTACCTTTTGTGAATGTCGCGCCAAACCGTCTGGTGTCGGGCGAACCGCGCGCGCTGTGGCAGATCTGGGCATTTACGCCGCTGCTGCTGGGCGCGGCGCTGGCGAGTACCGTAGTCTTAGCCTTCTGGCCGGGGCGAACCGCGCTGTGGCTGACGCTTCTACTCAGCGAAGCGCTGTTTATCGTACTGTTCTGGAGCGCGGGACAGGCGGCAACGCAGATGGCCTCGGTTGAAAGCCCTCTGGCGCGCACGTCGATTGGCAGCGGCCTGTGGCTGTGGCTGGCACTCTGCCTGCTGGCCTGTAGCGATGCCATTCGCCGCCTGACGCCGATACCTGTGTGGCGCTGGCTGCTGAACGCGCAATTCTGGGTTATTCCCCTGCTGATCCTCTTCAGCGGCGATCTGAATCAACTCTCGCTGTTAAAAGAGTACGTCAACCGCCAGGAGGTGTTTGACAACGCGCTGGCGCAACATCTGACGATCCTGTTCGGGACGCTGGTCCCGGCGCTGCTGCTGGGCGTGCCGCTGGGCATGTGGTGCTACCGACATCCCAGCCGCCAGGGTGCCGTCTTTACCGTGCTCAACGTTATTCAGACCATCCCCTCCGTTGCCCTGTTTGGCCTGCTGATTGCCCCCCTCGCCGGTCTGGTTAAATCCTTCCCTGCGTTGGCCGCGGCAGGCATTGCCGGAACCGGGCTGACCCCGGCGTTGATTGCCCTTGTGCTGTATGCGCTGCTGCCACTGGTGCGCGGCGTGGTGGCGGGGTTAAGCCAGGTTCCGCCCGACGTGCTGGAAAGCGCCCATGCGATGGGGATGAGTGCGCGCCAGTGTTTCTGGAAAATACAGCTGCCGCTTGCGCTTCCGCTGCTGGTTCGCAGCCTGCGGGTGGTGACGGTGCAAACCGTTGGGATGGCGGTAATTGCCGCGCTGATCGGGGCGGGCGGCTTTGGGGCGCTGGTGTTCCAGGGGCTGCTCAGCAGCGCGCTGGATCTGGTGTTGCTGGGCGTTGTGCCCACGATTGCGCTGGCGGTCGTTCTGGATGCCCTGTTTGCCCTGTGGCTCGCGCTGCTCAGGAGAAGAGCCAATGATTGAATTTCATGATGTGAGTAAAACCTTTGCGGGCCGTCCGGCGGCAAGCCATCTCAATCTGCATTTTGCCGAGGGGGCGTTCTCGGTATTGATCGGGACGTCGGGGTCGGGAAAATCGACGACGCTGAAGATGATCAATCGGCTGGTGGAGCACGACAGCGGGACGATTCGCTTTGCCGGAGAGGAGATCCGCAGCCTGCCGGTGCTGGAGCTGCGGCGGCGTATGGGCTACGCCATTCAGTCCATCGGCCTGTTTCCCCACTGGACGGTGGCGCAGAACATTGCCACCGTGCCACAGCTGGAAAAATGGTCCCGGGGGAAGATCAATGAGCGTGTCGACGAGTTGATGGCGCTGCTGGGCCTGGACGCGTCGCTTCGTAACCGCTATCCGCACCAGCTTTCCGGCGGACAGCAGCAGCGGGTCGGGGTGGCGCGCGCGCTGGCCGCTAACCCGCAGGTACTGCTGATGGATGAGCCCTTCGGCGCGCTGGATCCGGTCACCCGCGGCGCACTTCAGGCCGAGATGAGCCGCATCCACCGTATTCTCGGGCGCACCATCGTGCTGGTGACGCATGATATCGACGAAGCACTGCGGCTGGCCGATCGTCTGGTACTGATGGATCACGGCGAAGTCGTCCAGCAGGGTACGCCGCTTGAGCTGTTAACGTCGCCGGCAAACGATTTTGTGCGTGAATTCTTTGGCCGCAGCGAGCTGGGCGTCAGGCTGCTCTCGCTGCGCACCGTCAGGGACTATCTGCGTCCGCAGGATGCGCAAATCGGTGGTGAACCGCTGCATGACGGGATGAGCCTGCGCGATGCCCTTTCGGCGTTTGTCGCCCGGCAGTGTGAGGTGTTACCCGTTGCGGACGGGCAGGGGACACCATGCGGGACGATCCATTTTCGCGATCTGCTGGCGGGGGAGGTGACGCGTGAAGTGGGTCCGTGATCCGTTACTCTGGCTGACAGGGCTGTTTATCGCCTTACTCTACCTGATGCCGCACAGCGCGGCGCTGTTTAATGCGCTTATTCCCGGGCTGCCGCGCCCGGTGTACCAGCAGGAGAGCTTTGTTAATCTCGCCCTGGCGCACTTCTGGCTGGTAGCGGCGTCAAGCGTGATTTCCATCGTGCTGGGCACAGGTGCCGGTATTGCGGTGACGCGGCCTGCGGGCAGGGAGTTCCGTCCGTTGGTGGAGACCATCGCCGCAACGGGGCAGACCTTCCCGCCGGTGGCCGTGCTGGCGATTGCCGTGCCGGCGATCGGTTTTGGGCAGGAGCCTGCCATCATTGCGCTGATCTTGTACGGCGTGTTGCCCATTCTGCAAGGGACGCTGGCGGGCATTGCGGCGGTGCCTGCATCGGTGCTGAGCGTAGCGGAAGGGATGGGAATGAGCGCCTGGCAGCGGCTACTGAAGGTAGAACTGCCGCTGGCAGCACCGGTGATTATTGCCGGTGTGCGGACGTCCGTGATCATCAACATTGGTACGGCAACCATCGCGTCGACGGTCGGGGTCAATACGCTGGGGACGCCAATCATTATTGGGTTAAGCGGGTTTAACACGGCTTATATTATTCAGGGGGCGGTTCTGGTTGCGCTGGCGGCGATTGTGGTGGATCGCCTGTTTGAACGCCTGGCCGGATACCTCAGCCAACACCGCCGCGAACAATAAACGAGTAACCTGCAAGCATAACGCCACCGATACCGCTGACGGCCATCAGTGCAAAAAGGGTAATTACGGCCAGTTTCGTTGCCTTCATCATGTGCTCCTGTTGTTAACGGAACAATTATACGGTGAAGCGCAGCTGTTAATGAACCATTAAATGCGTTACAACGCATTTGGCCCCAGCGAGTAAACGGGATAACCATGTTCGCGCCATTCCGTCAGGAGCTGCTGCTGGGAAGCGGAGGGGACTTCGCCACACCAGACCAGCAGCGTCTGCCCCTCAAACAGTTCCGGCCTGAGCTGTGCCAGGGAGTGTGCAAGCACGTCAACGCGCCAGCCCTGCTGGGTGGCAATCCAGGCTTCGAGCCACAGCCGGGTGGTATCGTGGACGTTCCAGCCGATCACCAGCGCATCTTTGCTGTTTTTATTCCGCGCTGAGGCAAGACAGACGGAAATATAGTTAATCAGCACGCCATCAAGCATACTGAGCAGTGCCTGTAAGGTGGTTTGCTGACACTGAAGCCGACGCCGTAGGGGAATAAAAAGATGGGTGATCAGGGTTTGCGCGGGGTAGTCTCGACCCTGTTCTTTGATCCAGCCGCGCAGACGCTGCAAATTGCCGGTCTGCAACAGCCTCAGCAGCGTTTCCTGCTGCTCGCGCCAGAGATGCTGCGTATCAGGATCGTCCTGGCTCAGAAGCGACTTCACCTTGCCTACCTGTACGCCATTGTCGATCCAGCTTTTGATCTCGCGGATCCGGTCAATATCCGCATCGTTAAACAGGCGGTGCCCGCCGTCCGTTCTTTGCGGCTTAAGCAATCCATACCGTCGCTGCCACGCCCGTAGCGTAACGGGATTGATATCACACAGGAGTGCCACTTCACCTATCGTGTAAAGCGCCATTTTCGCCCCCAGGCTTGCGCGTCCCCAGCTTAACTGTAGACCCACTTTGCGGAACCAGGAAGATTTGATTCTTTTTTGTACAAATTATACGAAAGACAGGTTATCTCCGGCAAAAGGTGTGATGACGGACACGATTTATCGCTTTTTTGGCACGTTTCAAAGAAAGTTAACCGCCATCAGTGTATGTTACGCGTTTTTAGAATGTGCGGTTTGTGAGTATGTACGAGTTTAATCTGGTGCTGCTGTTGCTTCAGCAGATGTGCGTGTTTCTTGTCATCGCCTGGTTGATGAGCAAAACGCGCCTGTTCATTCCGCTGATGCAGGTCACCGTCCGTCTGCCGCACAAATTCCTCTGCTACGTCGTATTTTCCATATTCTGCATTATGGGGACCTGGTTTGGTCTCCATATTGAAGATTCCATCGCCAATACGCGCGCCATTGGCGCGGTAATGGGCGGGCTGCTCGGAGGCCCGGTCGTGGGCGGTCTGGTGGGGTTAACCGGCGGCCTGCACCGCTATTCGATGGGCGGTATGACGGCACTAAGCTGCATGATCTCCACCATTGTCGAAGGGCTGCTCGGTGGTCTCGTCCACAGCTATATGATTAAGCGCGGACGGCCGGATAAAGTGTTCAGTCCCCTTACCGCCGGGGCGATCACCTTCGTGGCGGAAATGGCGCAGATGGCGATCATCCTGCTGATCGCGCGCCCGTTTGACGATGCGTTACATCTGGTCAGCAGCATTGCCGCACCGATGATGGTCACCAATACCGTTGGTGCGGCGCTGTTTATGCGCATTCTGCTCGACAAACGCGCCATGTTCGAAAAATACACCTCGGCATTTTCTGCCACCGCATTAAAAGTTGCGGCGTCGACGGAAGGGATCCTGCGGCAGGGATTCAACGAGGAGAACAGCATGAAGGTGGCGCAGGTGCTGTATAAAGAGCTGGATATCGGGGCCGTGGCGATTACCGATCGCGAAAAGTTGCTGGCGTTTACCGGTACCGGGGACGACCACCATCTTCCAGGTAAGCCGATCTCCTCGGCCTACACTTTGCGCGCTATTGAAACGGGTGAAGTGGTGTATGCCGACGGGAATGAAGTGCCGTACCGCTGTTCCCTGCATCCGCAGTGCAAACTTGGCTCTACGCTGGTCATTCCCCTGCGGGGCGAAAACCAGCGCGTCATGGGCACCATTAAGCTTTACGAAGCCAAAAATCGCCTGTTCAGCTCCATCAACCGCACGCTGGGGGAGGGGATCGCCCAGCTGCTTTCGGCGCAAATCCTGGCGGGGCAGTATGAACGGCAAAAAGCGCTGCTGACGCAGTCAGAAATTAAGCTCCTGCACGCTCAGGTGAATCCGCATTTCCTGTTTAACGCGCTCAACACGCTGAAGGCGGTGATCCGCCGCGACAGCGATCAGGCCGCGCAGCTGGTGCAATTTCTGTCGACATTTTTCCGCAAAAACCTGAAGCGTCCCTCGGAGATCGTCACCCTCGCGGACGAGATTGAGCATGTAAACGCCTATCTGCAAATTGAAAAAGCGCGCTTCCAGTCACGATTACAGGTGTCGTTATCCGTCCCGGATGAGCTGGCGTATCAGCATCTTCCGGCCTTTACCCTGCAACCGATTGTGGAGAACGCCATTAAGCATGGGACGTCGCAGCTGCTGGGAACCGGAGAAATCATGATTTCCGCTTCCCGTTTTAACCACCATCTGGTGCTGGATATTGAAGATAACGCGGGGCTGTATGAAGCCTCCGCGTCAGGCGGTCTGGGCATGCGCCTGGTGGATAAGCGCCTGCGCGCACATTTTGGTGATGACTGCGGTATCACCGTCGCCTGTGAGCCAGACCGCTATACCCGAATTACCTTACGATTGCCGCTGGAGGAGAACGCATGTTAAGAGTGCTGATTGTTGATGATGAGCCGTTAGCACGGGAAAACCTGCGTGTTCTGTTGCAGGAGCAGAGTGATATCGAGGTTGTGGGGGAATGTGCCAATGCGATTGAAGGCATCGGTGCGGTGCATAAACTGCGCCCGGACGTGCTGTTCCTCGATATTCAGATGCCGCGTATCAGCGGTCTGGAGATGGTCGGCATGCTCGACCCGGAGCACCGTCCCTATATCGTCTTTCTGACGGCCTTTGATGAGTACGCGGTAAAGGCGTTTGAAGAGCACGCGTTTGATTATCTGCTGAAACCGATTGAAGAGAAACGCCTTGAAAAGACCCTGACCCGTCTGCGCCAGGAGCGTACCGCGCAGGACGTGACGCTGCTGCCGGAGCATCAGCAGCCCCTGAAGTTTATCCCCTGTACCGGGCACAGCCGGATTTACCTCCTGCAAATGGACGACGTTGCCTTTGTCAGCAGTCGTCTGAGCGGGGTATACGTCACCAGCGCTGAAGGCAACGAAGGCTTTACCGAGCTTACGTTACGCACGCTGGAGAGCCGCACGCCGCTGATCCGCTGTCATCGACAGTATCTGGTGAACATGGCGCACCTGAAGGAGATCCGCCTGGAAGATAACGGCCAGGCCGAACTGGTGCTACGTGCAGGGCAAACCGTGCCCGTCAGTCGTCGCTATCTGAAAAGTTTGAAAGAGGCGATAGGGCTGTAAAACTGGTACACTGCGCGCCATTGCATCATCGACATTCGAAGGCTCTATGCTAAGTAACGATATTCTTCGTAGCCTGCGCTACACCCTGAAAGCGAACAATAATGACATGGTGCGCATTCTTGCGCTCTCCGACATGGAATCCACGTCCGCCGGGTTCGACACCTGGATGACTAAAGAAGATGAAGAGGGTTTTGTTCGCTGCCCGGACATCATTCTGTCGGGCTTCCTGAACGGCCTGATCTACGACAAGCGCGGCAAAGATGAATCTGCGCCTGAGCTGGCGCTGGAGCGTCGGGTGAATAACAACACGGTGCTGAAAAAGCTGCGTATTGCGTTCTCCCTGAAAACTGACGACATTCTGGCGATCATGACCGAGCAGAAATTTCGCGTGTCGATGCCGGAAATCACCGCCATGATGCGCGCGCCGGATCATAAAAATTACCGCGAGTGTGGGGATCAGTTTCTGCGTTATTTCCTGCGTGGGTTGACGCAGCGGGTGCATAACCAGAAGGGGTGATTTTTAGCCGGGTGGCGGCCTCGCCTTACCCGGCTAAAAACTCGTTGGCCCGTGCAAGCGTAGCGCCGCCGGGCAAAAAAAAGCCGGATTCTCATCCGGCTTATTTATTACTTCACCTGCTGACCCGGCTTCGCGCCTTCGTCAGGGCTTAACAGGAAGATGTCTTTTCCGCCCGGGCCTGCGGCCATCACCATCCCTTCAGAGATGCCGAAGCGCATTTTACGCGGCGCCAGGTTTGCCACCATCACGGTCTGACGACCGATCAGCACCTGCGGATCAGGGTACGCGGAACGAATGCCGGAGAAGACGTTACGTTTCTCGCCGCCCAGATCCAGCGTCAGACGCAGCAGTTTGTCAGAACCTTCCACGAACTCCGCGTTTTCGATCAGCGCCACGCGCAGGTCGACTTTGGCGAAATCATCAAAGGTGATGGTCTCCTGAATCGGATCGTCCGCCAGCGGGCCGGTCACCGGCGCGGCAGCCGCTTTCACCTCTTCTTTTGATGCTTCCACCAGCGCGTCAACCTGTTTCATCTCGATGCGGTTATACAGCGCCTTGAAGGTGTTCACCTTGTGGCCGAGCAGCGGCTGCTGGATGGCATCCCAGGTCAGTTCGGTGTTCAGGAATGCTTCCGCGCGGGCTGCCAGCTGCGGCAGAACCGGCTTCAGCCAGGTCATCAGCACGCGGAACATGTTCAGACCCATGGTGCAGATCGCCTGCAAGTCGGCGTCGCGGCCTTCCTGTTTCGCCACCACCCATGGTGCCTGCTCGTCGACATATCGGTTGGCCACGTCTGCCAGCGCCATGATTTCGCGAATGGCTTTACCAAATTCACGACTTTCCCAGGCTTCGCCAACCGCAGCGGCGGCGTCGGTGAAGGTTTTATACAGCTCAGGATCGGCCAGTTCGGCAGAGAGCACGCCGTCAAAGCGTTTAGCGATAAAACCTGCGTTACGGGACGCCAGGTTCACCACCTTGTTGACGATGTCCGCGTTCACGCGCTGCACGAAATCTTCCAGATTCAGGTCGATATCGTCGATGCGGGAAGAGAGCTTCGCGGTGTAGTAGTAGCGCAGGCTATCCGCATCGAAGTGGTTCAGCCAGGTGCTGGCCTTAATAAACGTCCCGCGAGATTTGGACATCTTCGCGCCGTTGACCGTTACGTAGCCGTGTACGAACAGGTTAGTCGGCTTGCGGAAATTGCTGCCTTCAAGCATCGCTGGCCAGAACAGGCTGTGGAAGTAAACGATGTCTTTGCCGATGAAGTGGTACAGCTCGGCGGTGGAATCTTTCTTCCAGTACTCGTCGAAGCTTAGGGTATCGCCGCGCTTGTCACACAGGTTCTTGAAGGAGCCCATGTAGCCGATTGGCGCATCCAGCCAGACGTAGAAATATTTGCCCGGCGCGTTCGGGATTTCGAAGCCGAAGTATGGCGCATCGCGGGAGATATCCCACTGCTGCAGACCGGATTCAAACCACTCCTGCATCTTGTTCGCCACCTGCTCCTGCAGCGCGCCGCTGCGGGTCCACGCCTGCAGCATTTCGCTGAACGACGGCAGGTCGAAGAAGAAGTGCTCGGAGTCACGCATTACCGGCGTGGCGCCGGAAACCACGGATTTCGGCTCGATAAGCTCGGTCGGGCTGTAGGTCGCGCCACACACTTCGCAGTTATCGCCGTACTGGTCCGGGGATTTACATTTCGGACAGGTGCCTTTGACGAAACGGTCCGGCAGGAACATGCCTTTTTCCGGATCGTACAGCTGAGAGATGGTGCGGTTTTTAATGAAACCGTTCTCTTTCAGACGGGTGTAGATCAGCTCTGACAGCTCGCGGTTCTCGTCGCTGTGCGTGGAGTGATAGTTGTCATAGCTGATGTCAAAGCCAGCAAAATCGGTCTGATGCTCCTGACTCATTTCGGCGATCATCTGTTCCGGGGAAATTCCCAGCTGCTGCGCTTTCAGCATGATTGGGGTGCCGTGGGCATCGTCCGCACAGATGAAATTAACCTCGTGGCCGCGCATTCGCTGGTAACGGACCCAGACATCAGCCTGGATATGCTCCAGCATGTGGCCGAGGTGGATTGAGCCGTTGGCGTACGGCAGGGCGCACGTTACCAGAATTTTTTTCGCGACTTGAGTCATAGTAGGCATTACTTCTTTTAACTGTGAAAAGGGTTTTCGATATTACCAAAAGGGGCATTATTAAGTAAGCACAAACCACGGCCTTTCAGGTAAACTTGTTCATCTAAGGTCTTATTCACAAGAACAAAGGAGTCGGGATGAGTTCTCAATCCCAGGCCAAATCACCGGAAGCCTTACGAGCAATGGTCGCCGGGACGCTGGCTAATTTTCAGCATCCAACCCTGAAGCACAATCTCACGACGCTGAAAGCGCTTCATCATGTCGCATGGCTGGACGATACGCTGCACATTGAGCTGCAGATGCCGTTCGTCTGGACCAGCGCCTTTGATGCCCTGAAAGAGCAAACCAGCTCTGAGCTGCTGCGCATTACTGGCGCAAAAGCAATTGACTGGAAGCTAAGCCACAGCATCGCCACGCTCAAGCGCGTGAAAAATCAGCCGGGCGTTAACGGCGTGAAGAACATCATCGCCGTCAGTTCTGGCAAGGGTGGGGTGGGTAAATCGTCGACCGCCGTGAACCTGGCGCTTGCGCTGGCGGCAGAAGGGGCGAAAGTCGGCATTCTGGATGCGGATATTTATGGCCCGTCCATTCCGAACATGCTGGGTGCTGAAAACCAGCGTCCAACTTCGCCGGACGGCACCCACATGGCGCCGATCGTGGCGCACGGTCTGGCGACCAACTCCATTGGTTACCTGGTCACGGACGATAACGCAATGGTCTGGCGCGGCCCGATGGCCAGCAAAGCGTTGCTGCAAATGTTGCAGGAGACAATGTGGCCTGACCTCGATTATCTGGTGCTGGACATGCCGCCGGGCACCGGTGATATCCAGCTGACGCTGGCGCAGAACATTCCGGTCACCGGCGCCGTCGTGGTCACCACGCCGCAGGATATCGCGCTGATCGACGCCAAAAAAGGCATCGTGATGTTCGAGAAGGTGGAGGTGCCGGTACTCGGCATCGTCGAAAACATGAGCATGCACATTTGCAGCAACTGTGGACACCATGAGCCGATCTTCGGTACCGGCGGTGCGGAGAAGCTGGCGGCGCAATATCACACCCAGCTGCTGGGGCAACTGCCGCTGCATATCACACTGCGTGAAGATCTGGATAGCGGTAAGCCGACGGTGGTCAGCCGTCCTGATAGCGAATTCACGGAAATCTATCGTCAGCTGGCGGGGCGCGTTGCGGCGCAACTGTACTGGCAGGGGGAAGTGATCCCGAGCGAGATCGCCTTCCGCGCGGTGTAACGCCTCTGCGCGTTAGTGCCGGGTGGCGGCTTCGCCTTACCCGGCCTACCTCGATTTTGTAGGTCAGGTAAGCGTAGCGCCACCTGACTTTACCCAAGCCGATAGTGCATCAAATAATACTCTCCTTCCGGAGAATCCCCCGTCGCCTCAATGTGCCAGCCGTGGCGCTGGTAAAACGCAACCGCTCGCTCATTCTTCACCAGACACTTCAGGGCGCCTGTACTGGTAAACGTCCTCTGTACTTGTTCCAGTAACAAACGGCCAACTCCCAGACGCTGATACTGCGGGTCGACAAACAGATTGTGCAAAAAGTTATCATTTTCCCAGACGGAGGCAAACCCTACCCGGTGACCGTCGTGAATCGCAACCCAGATCTGCTCGTCACGCGTTGCGGCGTCAAAATCCTCAAGCTGCCATTCAGAATTGTCCAGCCATGGCCAGGCCACGCGTCGTGCATGCAGGTACAGCGTGCGCAGAAATGGCCGGTCGTCCTCCTGCCAGGGCCGGATCATCGTATCAGCGGTGATAGAAAATATCTCCGTTATAGGCTTTGTAGATTTTGCCATCAGCATCGCCAATCAGAACGTAATTTTCACCCATGTAGGTCCAGTGCGTACCGGCATCGGGCGCGGGAAGGTTACGTAGCTGGTACTGTTTGATGGTGTACTCTGGCGTCTGATACTGCGCGGGCGCGGTATCGCCAATCTTAAATTTGGTGAAGTCGGCGATGAACTCCTGCTCTTCATAAGCCTTAATGCCGGAAGGCGCGGCGGCCGTTTGCGGGGCTGCGAATGCGGAGCCCGCCAGAGACAGTAATACACCCAGAAGCACCAATTTACGCTTAGCCATTTTTTCTCCAGTGATATCGTTACGGATACGCTTGTCTGCGGGGGACAGTGCCGCAGACAGCCCATTTTAAGTATCAAAACAGGGTGTGTTTGAAAAAAAATGTAACAAAAGTGAACGGTTTTGTGTAGTGCCAGCGGTTGTGAGTATTTTTGATATGAATGCGTGCTGACGGGAATAATTCATTGTAACTATCGTTTTGCTGAATTAATTCTGAAAATACATTGTTGCCGTAATTTTATAAACTGTAGATCGTGCTTTTTTTTGCCACAGGCTTTAAGATTTTCAGGAAGATTATATTTTAATTAATTGCCCGTCACAGATCGGGCAATTCGTGTCTTCACTTTTAGATTACGTTTTAGTATTCCCTTGAAAAGAAACTTATTTCAAGCGTGGGTTAGCGCAGGGCTGCGCCCCGTCGGGCGTTCGCTACGAGCAGGGATGATAAGTATATATAAATGAAAAACACAACAGCATTATCTGTAATATTCTTAGCAATAAGTCAGTTGGCGGGGTGCGTAATTTCTCCCGGCCAAACGTTAAGTTCCGCAGGCAAAAAAATAATTGCGCCGGCTGATCTCAATAATAGTTTAGATAAACAAATCGAAATTTATCCACTTACGCCCGGATTAATTGAGAAACTACGTCCCGCAGCAGCTAAATCTCAGGCAAATCCTAATCTTGATGAGCAGGTCAAAAACTGGGAATACCGTATTGGAATCGGTGACATCCTGACGGTCACCGTCTGGGATCACCCGGAGCTGACTACGCCCGCGGGACAGTATCGTAGCGCAAGCGATACGGGAAACTGGGTCAATGCCGATGGCACGCTCTTTTATCCTTACGTGGGTAAACTGCACGTGGCGGGAAAAACGGTTTCCAGAGTGCGCGAGGAGATCACCGCGCGGCTGGATAACGTCATTGAAAGCCCTCAGGTCGACGTCAGCGTTGCCGCTTTCCGTTCGCAAAAAGCCTACGTTACGGGAGAAGTGGCGAAATCTGGCCAGCAGGCCATCACCAACATTCCGCTGACGGTTATGGATGCCGTTAATGCCGCAGGTGGGCTTACTGCTGATGCGGACTGGCGGAACGTGGTGCTGACTCACAACGGTCAGGATTCCCGAATTTCCCTTTATGCCCTGATGCAGCATGGCGATTTAACCCAGAATAAGCTGCTCAACCCTGGCGACATCTTGTTTATTCCCCGCAACGATGCGCTGAAAGTATTCGTGATGGGCGAAGTTGTTAAACAGAGCACGCTGAAGATGGATCGCAGCGGCATGACGTTGGCCGAAGCGCTCGGCAATGCCGGTGGCCTGAACCAGAATATGGCTGATGCGACGGGTATTTTTGTTATCCGCTCGGTACGCGAGTCCGGGAAAATTGCGAATATCTATCAACTGAATGCAAAAGACGCTTCGGCCATGGTGCTGGGCACCGAGTTTCAGCTTGAGCCTTACGACATTGTCTATGTCACCACTGCTCCACTCTCCCGCTGGAATCGCGTAATAACACAGCTTGTTCCGACAATCAGCGGGGTGCATGACCTCACCGAAACGGTTCGTTATATCAGATCGTGGCCGCAATAATGTTCGAATCAATACTCGTGGTATGTACCGGAAATGTCTGCCGTTCTCCGATTGGAGAACGGCTTTTGCGCCAGCACTTGCCCGACAGACACATCACCTCGGCGGGAATACTCGGCCTTGAGGGGTATCCGGCGGATGAGTGCGCCCAGGACGTGGCCTGGCGGCATGGGATCTCCCTCGACGGTCATGTGGCGCGCAGGCTGACACGCAGGCTGATGCAGGGATCCGATCTCATCCTGGTTATGGAGCCGGAACATCTTCGCTTCATTGCAGCCATGGCACCGGAAAACAGGGGGAAGTCGCTGCTTTTTGGGCAGTGGCTGGAGCCGCAGGATATCCCAGACCCCTATCGTAAAAGCCGTGAAGCGTTTGAATATGTGTTCGGGCTATTGGGTAAAGCCAGCCAGGAATGGGCACGTCGTTTAGGACAGAAAGGAATAAAGCATTAATGTCGTCTTACACAACAGACAATTATGGTGCAGGGGCACCCGAACAAAATGAAATCGATCTCGTTCGTTTGCTCGGCGAAATGATCGACCACCGCACGATGATATTGTGCGTGACTTTCCTTTTCACTTTATGCGCGGGCCTCTATGCCTGGGTTACGCCACCTGTTTATCAAGCGGATGCTATGGTGCAAATAGAAAGCAAACAGGATAACGGCCTGCTCAAAGGCTTGAGCCAGCTGGGCACCGATATTTCGCCGGATGTTGCCCCTGAAATTTTACTGTTGAAATCTCGCATGATCCTCGGCGAGACCGTCGACAAATTAGATCTGACGTATCAGGCAAAGCAGCGCGTTTTGCCTGTGGTGGGGCGTCTCTGGCAGCGTCTGCAAGGGCGTGGGCAGGGCAACATAACGTTAGGCGAACTCCAGATCCCGCAGGTGGAGGGCAAAGCGCAAGAACTCACGCTGACCGTACAGGAAGCGGGAAGGTATCACCTGACGGGCGAAAACATTGAGGCAGACGGCCAGGTGGGTAAAACGCTGGTTACGCAAGGGATCGTGCTGCGGGTGACCTCGATTGAGGCGACGCCAGGCACACAGTTTTCGCTTAAGTCGTTGACGCGCCTGGAGACGATCAATGCACTGAAGAAGCGTCTGACGGTCGTGGAATCGGAGAAACAGAGCAGTATTGTGACCTTAACCCTGACGGGTGAAGATCCTGACAAAATCGCCCGGGTGCTGAATGCGATAGCTGAAAATTATCTTCAGCAAAATATCGCGCGCCAGGAGGCTCAGGATTCGCGTAGTCTGGATTTTTTACAGGAGCAGTTACCGAAAATCAGAGCGGACCTGGATCAGGCTGAAGCGCGGCTGAATGCCTACCGGGCGCAGCGCGACTCTGTGGATCTGTCTTTAGAGGCAAAATCCGTCCTGGATCAGGTTGTGAACGTTGAGAATCAGCTAAATGAGCTGACGTTCCGGGAGGCAGAAATTTCCCAGCTCTTTAAAAAGAGTCACCCTACCTACCGTGCATTGCATGAAAAAAGACAAACCCTTGTGCGGGAACGGGATCGTCTTAATAACCGTGTGTCCTCGATGCCCTCCACGCAGCAGGAGATTTTACGCCTGAGCCGCGATGTTGAGTCGGGCCGCACGATTTATTTACAGCTTTTGACGCGTCAGCAGGAGCTGAATATTTCCCGCTCCAGCGCTGTCGGGAACGTGAGGATCATTGATGAGGCGGTTACACTCCCGGATCCGATAAAACCGCGAAAAGCGCTAATCATTGTGCTTGGCGCGCTGTTCGGGCTCATCCTTTCAATGGGGACCGTACTGGTACGTCAGGCGTTCAAACGTGGGATCACGCTTTCCGAACAGCTGGAAGCGCAGGGGATGCCGGTTCTGGCGACGTTACCACGTTCACAGTGGCTGTGGAGTAAAACGCATTTGCGCAGAAAAAATCCGTTTTCTCGTCGCTGGACACACAAAACCTCGGATGTGCCTTTCCTGCCAGTCGATCGCCCTGCTGATATGTTTGTTGAAGCGGTACGCGGGCTGCGAACCAGTCTGCATTTCACCATGATGGAGGCTGAAAATCGCATTGTGATGATTTCTGGCCCCACGCAGGACTGCGGAAAAACACTGGTGGCGACGAACCTGGCGGCCATTGCCGGGCAGAGCGGTCAGCGGGCGCTGTTTATTGATGCGGATATGCGCCAGGGTTATGTGCATAATATTTTTGGCCTGGAGAACCGCCACGGATTATCCTGCCTGCTGGAAGGGAAGCGCGACTTTGGGGAGGTCATTCAGCATGCTGAAAAAGGGGGAATTGACGTCATCACCTGCGGCCCGGAACCCCTGCGTCCGTTAGAAATGCTGTTAAGCGAACGGTTCATTGACATCATGTCCTGGGTTAACGAGCACTATGACATTGTCATCATCGATACACCCCCAGTTCTTGCCGTCAATGATGCTGCGCTGGTTGCCAGAGCAGCCGGAACAACGCTAATGGTTGCCCGTTACGATAAAACCAGCGTGAAAGAGATGGAGAATACCGTTAAACGTCTACAGCACGTTGGCGTGAAGGTCAGCGGCACAATCCTCAACGATATTGTTAAATCCGCAGCGCTGTTTTACAGCTCGGGGTACAGCCAGTATGACTACGGTTATGCTTCGAGGAAAAAAGGATAGGGGCGTCAGGACGGGGATAATAAACCCTCTCCCGGATGGGAGAGGGAAAAGCATTACTTCGCCATCACTTCCTGCGCGGTACGCTCAACCAGAGACAGCAGGACTTTAACGTCCTCCAGCGTCACGGTTGGGTTCAGCAGGGTCAGCTTCAGGCAGGTGACGCCGTTATGCTCGGTCACCCCGACGTTTGCGCGGCCGGATTCCAGCAGCGCATCGCCAATTTTCTGGTTCAGCAGGGCGATACCGGCGTCAGCCATCTGGGTCTGCGGACGGAAGCGGAACAGCACGCTTGCCAGCTGGGGTTGCATAACCAGTTCCAGAGCAGACTGCTCTTTTACGTAAGCCGCAACCTGCTGTGCCAGCGTCACGCCCTGATCGATAATTGCGGCATATTGCTCCTGACCCAGCGCTTCCAGGCTCATCCACAGTTTCAGCGCGTCGAAACGACGGGTGGTTTGCAGAGATTTGGAAACCAGGTTAGGCACACCCGCTTCTTCATCGAACTCGGAGTTCAGATAAGCTGCCTGATAGCGCATCAGCTCATAATGACGCGCTTCTTTCAGCAGAAACGCACCGCAGCTGATGGTCTGGAAGAACTGCTTGTGGAAGTCCAGCGTTACGGAGTCCACAAGTTCAATGCCGTCCAGATAGTGACGATACTGCTCAGACATCAGCAGCGCGCCGCCCCAGGCCGCATCAACGTGTACCCAGATATTCTGTTTCGCAGCCAGCTCAGCAATAGCACGCAGCGGATCGATAGCACCCGCATCCGTTGTGCCGGCCGTGGCCACAATCGCCAGGATCTGTTCGCCGTTCGCGTTGCACTGTTCGATTTTCGCCGCCAGATCGGTGAGATCCATGCGGGAGAATTCATCAGTTTTCACCTGCACCACGGACTGGTAGCCCAGACCCATCAGCGCCATGTTTTTCTGCACGGAGAAGTGGGCGTTTTCAGAGCACAGCACGCGAATTTTGCGCAGATCGCCCACCAGACCGTCCTGCTGTACCGAGTGGCCTTGACGCGCGAAGAACGCATCACGCGCCAGCATCAGGCCCATCAGGTTACTCTGGGTGCCGCCGCTGGTGAAGACGCCTGCGTCGCCAGCCTGATAACCCACGCGGGTACGCAGCCATTCGATCAGCTTGATCTCAATAATGGTTGCGGACGGGCTTTGATCCCAGGAGTCCATACTCTGGTTGGTGGCGTTAATCAGCACTTCCGCCGCCTGGCTTACAACCAGGCTTGGGCAGTGCAGGTGCGCCACGCACTGCGGGTGATGAACGGACAAACTGTCTTTCAGGAAGAACTCCACGGCGCGTTCAATCGCCGCTTCGTTGCCCAGCCCTTTCGGGTTGAAATCCAGCTTAATACGGTCGCGCAGCTCCGCGACCGTTTTGCCCTGGTACATCTCAGGCTGTTTCAGCCAATGCATCACAGCCTGAGTGCTTTGTTCAATCGCCTGCTGGTAAGCTTCAATGCTCTGGGCAGAGGAGAACAAAATTGGGTTTGAATCAGACATCGTAATCAACAACTCCGGTTACGCCGGGCGAACGCCCGCAGCAAGCAGTGCCTGCTCGAATTTATCCAGGAAGACTTTCAGCTCGTCATCGCTGATCAGCAGTGACGGCAGCAGACGCAGAACGATACCGTTACGGCCGCCACGCTCCAGAATTAGGCCTGCTTCGAAGCACTTCTTCTGGATCAGTGCAGACAGCTCGCCATCGCCCGGGAAGCAACCCATGTGGTCGGCGGCTTCATGTGGCTTAACGATTTCAATACCGATCATCATGCCCAGACCGCGAACGTGGCCGATAACCGGATAGCGTTTCGCCATCTCTTTCAGCTGGCCTTTCAGCCATTCGCCCTGTGCGGCCACTTTGCCCGCGATATTCTGGTCTTTCAGGATCTTCAGCGTCGTCAGACCGGTTGCCATCGCCAGCTGGTTGCCGCGGAAGGTACCGGTGTGGTGACCAGGCGCCCACGCATCGAACTGCTTCTTGATACCGAGCACAGCCAGTGGCAGACCGCCGCCAACTGCTTTGGACATCACGATGATGTCAGGCTCAATGCCTGCGTGTTCGAAGGCAAAGAATTTACCGGTACGGGCAAAGCCAGCCTGAACTTCGTCGAGGATCAGCAGAATGCCGTGTTCCTGAGTCACTTTACGGATGCGCTGCAACCACTCAGCCGGAGCCGGGTTCACGCCGCCTTCGCCCTGAACAGCTTCCAGGATCACCGCGGCAGGTTTACGCACGCCGCTTTCAACGTCGTTGATCAGGTTATCGAAGTAGTAGGTCAGCGCCTTCACGCCCGCTTCACCACCGATACCCAGTGGGCAGCGGTACTCGTGTGGGTAAGGCATGAACTGGACTTCTGGCATCATACCGTCAACCGCTTCTTTCGGAGACAGGTTACCGGTGACGGACAGTGCACCGTGGGTCATACCGTGGTAACCACCAGAGAAACTGATGATACCGCTGCGACCGGTTACTTTTTTCGCCAGCTTCAGCGCCGCTTCAACGGCGTCAGCCCCGGACGGGCCAGTGAATTGCAGACAGTACTCTTTGCCCTGACCAGGCAACAGAGAGAGGAGGTATTCTGAAAACGCGTCTTTCAACGGCGTAGTCAGATCCAGGGTATGTAACGGCAAGCCGCTGGTAATGACATTTTGGATGCTTTTCAGCACATCAGGATGATTGTGGCCAAGCGCGAGGGTGCCTGCGCCTGCTAAACAGTCAAGGTATTCTTTATTATCTGCATCGGTGATCCACACGCCTTCTGCTTTCGTGATCGCTAAAGGCAGTTTGCGCGGATAACTCCTGACGTTAGATTCAAACTCGGCCTGACGGGCCAGATAGGTTTCGTTGCTTTTGTGGGCATCTACGGTGTCAATACGGACTTTATCCGTCATCATATCACTCCTACAACCGCCGCTTCGTTATGAGCAACGATTGAATAAAAAGTTAAAAAACAGATGGGGCCTGAAAAAAACGCCGCCAATATAGAGCCTTTTGTCACCGGGCTCAATGGTTAATTTGTTTACTGTTTTGTGACACAGGGTACAGGGGAGGGGATAACCTCATTTTCCGGCAAAAATATGCAGTTTATTCTCAATAAAAACAGTGGGTTATATATGGATTGTCAGCATTGTAAAATCAGATGAAAGAGTGTGGCAAATTGTGCGCCTGGCAGGCTAAAAGGAGGCGGAGAGCCTCCTTAGACTGTTTATTTTTGGGTAACGCGTAAAACGCCGTGTTCACGTCCCTTTGTTTTATTCCATGACGCGTCCGTAATACCGTTTTCATCCAGACTTATCGATATCACAAAACCGTTACCATGGATCTCATAGAAATTCGCATTCAGACGTTTAACGCTGGCTTTTTTGCCGTTCACGGTAGCGCTAAAAAAGCCGTTAGAAAGGGTAGCGTTAACCGTATCCGACGAGAACGAGGCTTCGCGAAGGGGATCGTGAACGGATGCCGTTGGTTCGTGTTGTGCCGCGTTTTCCGCTTTGGTTTTGCTGATATCGCAAGATCCATCGCCAGCGCTAATTTGCGTGCATCCCGAGCGCTCTAACTGAGCACGATAGTGTGCGCTAATGGCGTGTGCAGGCGAAATACACCCAGCAAGTACGGCAGCGCTTAACACTAGCATCATTGATTTTTTCATTTTATCACCTTAAAAACGACACAAATAATAAGAAACGTACATAATGCCGATCCAGACCCCGACCGAAATAAGCAATAGATACAGGGCAGCTGAAATAAAAATGTGTTTGAGCATGTTATTGGCCATCATCATACTTTCCATCAGCGAAGTACTGTCGCCCTGAAAAGCTTCCTCTATTATGAATGTAGTCGAGTTACGTGTTTTTCTTAAAAGCCAATCCCGATGCCTGCGCCCATAGCAAGATCATTATTTGTAGAATCGCTTACGCCAGCTTTAACGATGGTGTTGCTACCAACGTGGAAGGATGCACCCACACTAACAGCTTGCTCGTCTTTAAAGCTACCTACACCAGCAGAGAACATGACAGCCTGATCTTTCTCTACTTGAGGCATAGAGGCGATAGCTACAGCGCTAGCAGCACCTGATCGGGCTTCTTTCTTATTGCTATCAACTTCATCTTTCAGGCTCTTGAATTGAGAGTTAGTGTTAGCTTGCGCTTGTGCGAACACTTGTTGAGCAGCTTTCAGATCTTTAGCTTGTGCTGTAGTTTGGGTATTGAGTGACTTAACCAGATTGATAGTTTTAGTATCAACTTCTTTCTTAGTGATGGTAGTTGTGATTCCGTTAGAGCCAGCTTTACCTGCATCCCCTTTATCACCTTTAGCGCCAGTGTCGCCCTTATCACCTTTGATGGAATCTCCTTTATCTCCTTTCTCACCCTTAACACCTGGAGCACCATCTTTCCCAGCTATACCTTGTGCGCCTGTATCACCTTTTAAACCTTGCGCACCTGTAGCACCATCTTTACCATCGATCCCGTTTTTACCATCAACACCATCTTTACCATCTACGCCGTTAGTCGGCTTAGGAGTGTTTTCTAATGCTGTAAGACGGGTGGAGTTATTACCAGCCATGATAAGAGCAGTGTTAGCGTTTGTATCGGCTTGATTAGCTGTATCTTGCGCAATCTGTGCTTTATCAGCAAGAAGCTGTTTAGCCCCTTGTAAGTCACTGTTGACGTTATCAATAGCAGAAGTATTAGCTGTTGCAGTAGTTAATGCACTATTTGCTGTTTGTGCATTACGCAGGATTTCAACGTGATCACTAGCCTGATTACCTTCAACAGTGGTAAGGCGTTTACCTTGCTCAATTACAACAGTATCAGAAGCCGCAATATGGGAAGCGTTTTTATCAGCTAATGTTTTAGCCTGATCCGCCGTATCTTGTGCAGTAGAAGCAGCAGAGGAAGCAGCATTAATAGCTGTATCTTGTTGACTATTTACCTGATTGATTGCAGGGATTTTGTTAAAATACACATCAGCAATATCATTCGATAGACCATCAACTTGACCTTGCAAATTACTATGTGCTGTTTCCAGATCCTGACCACTGGAAAGAACTACATCACTAGCGGGTGTAGCAGCTTTAGCAACACTAGATAACAGGATGCCAAAAACAGTAATAACCATTACTGATTTGTTAATACATTTCATTTGAAAGGCTCGCATTAATTTAATTAAGTGGTAACGGTGCTGAACTATAAATAGTTTACGTTTGGAAATGTTGATCTAAATCACAGTTAGCACATATAGCTTAAATGGTTGGATGTGATATTAAAGGAATTTAAGCATTACAAAACAAGGGGTTGTATAGACGCTGTGTTTTTAGATGTATAAGTTGATGTTTATAAATGAAATTATATTTCAAGTTCATTCAATGGATTTTTTAAATGTATACTTTGAATCATAATTCATAAATTTCATATGAAATTAACTTCAATTGAAGCTGAAAGTAAGCATTATGAATGAGGAAAAACGGGTTAATATAAGATTTTTAACAAAAAGTGCTATTTTTTAATAAAATGTAAAAAAAGTAACAAAATCTGGCACCAAGACCTTTTCAAGTGTTGCTATAATTAAATATTAAAAGAGAATATTCACACAGGAGAGCAATGAATGAAAGTAAGCAAAGCTTACAAATTCATAAATACTTCAGGAGTTACTTATTACTCTTTGTGAATATGTTTTTGATTTTGACTTACTCGAATAAAACTTGTTTTATTCGTATAGGTAAGCAATTAAAGAAAGTTATTAATCTACTTTCTAATCCTTCTAATAACAACACAAATCATAGATTTGGTTGTAAGTAAAATCAAAACATTAAATTCAAAAACACCGATAGAGAAAAGCAAAAGCCAATAAAATTTATATAAGAGAGTTAGTTATTTCCCTTATCGTTCTCTTATGCCCTTTTACCTTATTGTGGTTTTCCCTCTTATCGGAATATTAAGCTTGCGTTCAGCTTGCGAAATTATTTAATCATCCATATATATTTATACAAAGTAATCGTAAGCGCTTGCGAAGCTCCCTGTTATTTATGTATGGATGGATAAGTAATTTCAGGAACAAAAAACAATTATTGACAACCGGAATGTCTGATTGTTTTTAAGTTGGTGTTTATTATTAGAATATTTGCCAACTTTTTTTATTCGAGAATTAAGCTTCTCAAAACATGTTTGTGATCACGTTAGTGATAAAATAACGAAACCTCCTAATATGAAAGGAAGATCTCCAGGCGGGGAATCATCTAATCATTTAGGAGGTTTTTGTTTATACCGCCTGATAAACAAGGAAGTAAATATTATGCCAAAATCATCTATCACTATTGGTGATGTATTCATTACTAACAATTGTGGGTTTTGTACTGTCATTGATTATACAAACAAAGATAGCGTAACTATCAAATTTGATAATACAGGTTTCATTACAAAGGTTAGAGCAAGAAATTTAAAATCAGGACAAGTAAAAGATCCCTATGCAATCTCGGTTTGTGAGGTTGGTTTTATAGGAGTGGGTGTACCAACTACGATTAATGGAAAACTTACAAGAATCTATAGTTTATGGGTACATATGCTTACACGTTGTTATAGTGAAAAGTATCACTTAGATTTCCCTAGCTATAAAGGTTGTAGTGTTGCCCCTCGTTGGTGTTGTTTTGCTAATTTTGCTAACGACATCAAAACACTTGAAGGGTATGAAGATTGGTTAGATCCGCATAATAAAATTTGCCTCGATAAAGATGCAAAAGATCCAGGTAATAAACTCTATAGTATTGATACGTGTCGTTTCATTACCTCTTATGAAAACATTGCTGATGCTTCCTATCGTCGCTCTCATTGATTCCTTTCTGCCTTTCCTTATCGGTGCTCTTAGTCTTTTGTGTTCGCTCCTGCCTTGCGTGAAGAAGCGATGACCGGGAAGGCTTTAGCTTTCGACGGTCGCAAATGCTTTAGCTTTGCGGCCTACTTTCCTACGCTCAACATCATTAAGCGGTATACAAGCGGGTTAACACATTTCAGGTGCTTCATTATGTGATTTAGCTATTCCAGGTGTGATAACTGCTGTGATAAATACTGTGATAATTCGAAAAATCTTGCACCCTGCCTACGGCCCCGGTTACACTAAACACCTACAAATTGTTTGTGTGTAAATGATTGTTTTCTAAGTAATTTGACTCGGGGTAGTGTTCGCTTGAACATTTGAGAAATACCCGTATTACCTGATCTGGATAATGCCAGCGTAGGGAAGTCAGATGCCTACCCGGTCATCGCTTCTTTCCGCACGGCAGGAGCGAAACCATGCAGCCTGACCTGCTCGACTCACACGTTTTACATCAATTCCGAACCCGTTCCCCGCTCACGCACTGTATGACCAACGATGTCGTGCAGACCTTCACCGCCAACGTTCTGCTCGCGCTCGGTGCTTCCCCGGCAATGGTGATCGAAGCCGAGGAAGCGGAACAGTTTGCCGCGCTTGCCGATGCCCTGCTCGTCAACGTTGGCACGCTCACCGCGCCGCGCGCCCAGTCGATGCGTCGGGCTATTGAGAGCGCGGTAGCCGCGGGCACAGCCTGGGTTCTGGACCCCGTCGCGGTTGGCGCGCTGGCGTTCCGCACCCGTTTTTGCCAGCAAATATTATCCCTTAAACCTGCGGCCATTCGTGGCAACGCCTCCGAAATCCTCGCCCTTGCCGGAATGAGTGCGGGCGGACGTGGGGTCGATTCCACCGATACGGCAGCGAGCGCGTTGACCGCTGCGCAGGCGCTTGCCCGCCAGACCCACGCCGTTGTAGTCGTCACAGGGGAAGTGGACCACATCACCGACGGCCAGCGAACCCGTACGGTCGCGGGGGGCGACCCGCTGATGACCCGCGTGGTAGGAACTGGCTGTGCGCTCTCGGCGGTCGTCGCCGCCTGCTGCTCGCTGCCTGGCGACAGGCTTGATAACGCGGCGGCAGCCTGCGGCTTTATGAAGCGCGCAGGGTCAGTTGCCCTGACTCAAAGCCGGGGGCCCGGCAGCTTTGTCTCCGCGTTTCTGGACGCGCTTTACGCGCTGGAGGAACAGGTATGACACGTATTAATGCCCTGACTATTGCGGGAACCGATCCAAGCGGCGGAGCGGGGATCCAGGCAGACCTGAAAACCTTCTCTGCGCTCGGCGCATACGGGTGCTCGGTTATCACCGCGCTGGTTGCGCAAAACACGCGCGGCGTACAGTCGGTGTATCGCATTGACCCGGATTTTGTCGCCGCGCAGCTGGATTCGGTATTCAGCGACGTACGTATCGACACCACCAAGATCGGCATGCTGGCAGAGGCGGACATTGTTGAAGCGGTCGCTGAACGTCTCAAACACTACCAGATAAAAAATGTGGTGCTTGATACCGTGATGCTGGCCAAAAGCGGCGATCCGCTGCTCTCCGCCTCGGCTGTCGACACCCTGCGTAAAAAGCTGCTGCCGCAGGTTGCGCTGATCACGCCAAACCTGCCTGAAGCCGCCGCGCTGCTGGATGCGCCACACGCGCAAAACGAACGTGAGATGAAAGAGCAGGGGAATGCGCTGCTGGCGATGGGGTGTCGCGCGGTGCTGATGAAAGGCGGCCATCTTGATGATGCAGAAAGCCCGGACTGGCTTTTCACCCACGATGGCACGCAACGTTTCACCGCGCCACGCGTCCAGACCAAAAACACCCACGGCACGGGCTGTACGCTCTCGGCGGCGCTGGCGGCGCTGCGTCCTCGTCACGCCACATGGGCGGATACGGTGCAGGAGGCAAAGGTCTGGCTCTCGGGCGCGCTGGCAAAAGCCGATTCTCTGGAAGTGGGTCACGGTATTGGTCCGGTTCACCATTTTCATGCATGGTGGTAAGCCGTATACTGGCATGAAACTCATGCCAGAGAAAAACAGAGATGGAACAAGCGCATACCCGGTTAATTGCTCAACTCAAGGAACGAATTGCCGCACCGGACAACACGCCGCTGTATCTGAAATTTGCCGAAACGGTTAAGAACGCGGTGCGCAGCGGTGTGCTCGCGCACGGTAATATTTTGCCCGGCGAGCGCGATCTGAGCCAACTGGCCGGAGTGTCGCGTATTACGGTGCGTAAAGCCATGCAGGCGCTGGAAGAGGCTGGCGTCGTCACCCGCGCGCGTGGATACGGGACGCAAATCAACAATATCTTTGAATATTCGCTGAAAGAGGCGCGCGGCTTTTCTCAGCAGGTGGTGCTACGTGGCAAAACGCCCAACACCCTGTGGGTCAATAAACGCATCGTGAAGTGCCCGGAAGAGATCGCCCGCCATCTTTCCCTTGCGCCGGAAAGCGATGTGTTTTTGCTTAAGCGCATCCGTTACGTGGATGACGATGCGGTATCGATAGAGGAGTCCTGGGTACCGGTAGGATTAATTCCCAACCCGGACGACATTGGCGTCTCGCTTTATGATTACTTCCGCAGCCAGAATATCTTTCCGAAGCGCACCCGTTCCCGCGTCAGCGCCCGGATGCCGGACAGCGAGTTTCAGGCACATATCAAGATGGACGATAAGATACCGGTGCTGGTGATCAAGCAAGTCGCGCTCGATCAACAGCAGCGGCCAATTGAGTACAGCATCAGCTACTGCCGCAGCGACCTATACGTCTTTGTGTGCGAGGAGTAGGGCCTCGCGCGTGGGGGCGCAGTCTCCACCGCGATGGCTGACTACCCAGGCGGCCACGGCATTGCCAAGCTGCACCGACTCTGGCAGTGACCATCCCGCAGCCAGCCCGGCAAGGGTACCTCCCGCATGGCTGTCACCGGCGCCGATGGTATCGACCACGGTAGCAGGAAACGCCGGAACGTGTCCGGAAGCGTCACCGTCGTACCAGACCGCTCCGTCTTTATCATGGCGTACGATTAGCGCAGCGCCAAACCGTTGCTGCCACTGAGTGCCGAGCTGTTCCACGTTCACGCCAAGCCATTCGGCGGCAAGTTCCGCCTCCTGCCGATTGAGCGAGACAACCGGTTTACGGGCCATAATCCGCGCCATCAGCGGGTCGGGAATATCCGCGATGCGCGGACCGAAATCGATAAAGAGCGTCACATCCTGAAGACGTTCCACCCAGGCCGTCAGCAGCTCGCCGCTGGGCGACGCCAGCTGGTAGCCGGACAAATAGATCAGGCTTTTCTCCGGCACGCTCAACCCATCCAGCCAGCGTTGCTGCCACTGATTCTCCACACCGCTAAACGACATGAAGGTCCGTTCACCATCAGGCTCCACCAGCGCCAGGCACCAGCCGTTATCGCCCGTTTCCGCTTCCACGGCGCTGTGCAGATCCTGCTTCGCCATGGCATTACGGATAATATCGGCCCACACGCCGTGGCCAACGGGAAGCGCGTTTTGCGCTGCAATGCCGAGCCGCTTGAGGGCGATGGCGATATTCAGCGCGCAGCCGCCAATATTCACTCCCTGTTGCTTAAGCTCGATATCACACCCGCGCCAGGGCAGGGCGTAGGCGTCGGCAATCACGTCGATGACCGCCGCGCCGAGCACCGTTACGGGGCGCGTAGCGTGAAGGGTTTCGAGACGGCGGGCAAAAGCACTCATACGCCCTCCCTTTGCTCCCGGAAGTGCAGCAGTTTTTCGCAGTAGCGTCCGAAATCAAGCTGGTTTACGGCATCAAGTTCGCTTTTAAGCGCCGGATTAATGGCCTGTACACCGTGCAGCGCGCCACAGATGGCCGTTGCCATCGCGCCGATAGTGTCCGTATCACCGCCCAGGTTAGCGCATAACACCGCGCAGCGGTTCGGATCGGTGCCCGCGAGTTCGACCATCGCAATCGCCGCCGGAACGGACTCCAGTGTGCTCGTGCCCGCGCCAATAAGCTGATAGATCTGCTCGCTGGCGGTCTCCGTACCGTTGGCTTCGCGCACGGTTTTCAGGGCCAGCTCAATACGAGCGGAAAGCGATGCGCTGAAGGTGGTGGTGTTCGCCTCCTGTGCCGCACGGGCAATACCCGGCAGGGCATCGGCGATGTTCTGCCAGCGCTCGCCGTCGATAGCGCGTGAAACCGCCCACGCGATCACCACCGCACCGGCGATGGCGAGATCCGATTTATGGGTCGGGCTGGAGGCTAACGCAACCTGTTCAACAAAATGTGCCAGACGCGTGGCCGGTAGCAGGCATCCCAGCGGGGAGGCGCGCATCGCCGCCCCGTTGGTGATGCCGTTATTTTCCAGCTCGCTCACCGGCTTGCCGTCACGGATGGCGTTCAGGGCAATTTTGGAGGTCGGGCCGAGCACATTCTTATTGAACGCGTCAAAATCCAGCGCCCAGTCCAGAATATGCTTACCGATAACGTCAGGATTAATTTCCCCGTCGCATTCGATAATCGCGTCGGCCAGGCACAGCGCCATCGACGTATCATCCGTAAATTCGGCCTGATTAAAGTAGCAGGCGGCATTATTCTCAGCCGGGCCGGGTAAGAAACGGTCGATCCAGCCGAAGTGCGCTTTCACCCGCTTGCGCGGCCACAGTTCAGACGGCATCCCCATCGCATCCCCTAACGCCTGCCCGTAAAGAGCACCGAGAATACGGTCTTGTTTCATTTAACTTCCCCTCGTGTCAGCGCGGTATCGCCATCAACCACCTCAATTGCGGTGATCTCTTTATCCGATTCGCGGAAAAACAGCATAAACAGCACGGCAATCACTACAATCATGATTGCACCAAACGTCCACATTCCGGCCCAGTTGAAGGTCAGCCCATTCACCGGCTCTTTATAGGCGAACATTTTTTCCATCATCACGCCGCCGAGACGGTAACCCAGCAGGCTACCAAAGCCCTGACAGCACAGCGTGATCAAGCCCTGCGCTGCGTTGCGCATATGCACGGGCGCTTTTTTATCCACGTAGATGTACGCGGTGACGTAATAGAAGTCATAGCTTACGCCGTGCAGCAGAATGCCGAGGAACAGCAGGGCGTAGGTGAAGTATTGTTCGGCGCCGCCGTAAACAAAGAAGCCGTAGCGAATGGCGGCGGTGATCAGCCCCAGCAGCAAGACCTTCTTAATACCAAAGCGTTTGGTAAAGAACGGCAGAGCGAGCATGAAGAAGATTTCAGAGAACTGGCCGAGGGTCATCCAGCCGGTGGCGTTTTTCATCCCCACTTCGGTGAGATAGCCGTTGGCAAAGATGTAGTAGAAAGCCAGCGGCATGGCGAACAGGAATGAGCAGAAGAAGAACACCAGGAAGTTTTTATCGCGCAGCAGGATCAGCGCATCCAGCCCCAGCATCACTTTGATATCCAGCTTGCCGGTGCTCTTCGGCGGGGTATTCGGCAGGAAAAGTGCGAAGACGCCGAGCAGAAGGGAGCTGGCAGCGGTCATCAGCAGCGGGATATTGGTGTCAGAGATGTCGCTATAGCCCATCATCTGCGGCAGGAAGCCGCACGCCAGACCGGATGCAATCCAGCCGATGGTGCCCATCACGCGGATGCGCGGGAAATCAGCCTCCACGTCATCGACGTTCGCAAAAGCGATGCTGTTCGTCAGCGCGATGGTCGGCATATAGGTCAGGGAGTAGGCCAGCAGCAGCGGGAAGAAGGTGCTGAACTGGGTTTGCTGTGCTGCGAAATACATCAGAATCGCGCCAGCGAACATCAGCACGGCCAGCACTTTCTGGGCGGCGAAGAAACGGTCGGTCAGCGAGCCGACCAGGATAGGAGAGAGGATCGCGGCAATAGCGGTACAGGCATAGGACCAGCCAATTTCCCCAGCGGTAAACCCGCTCTTGCTCAGCCACAGCCACAGCGGCACAAACCACGCGCCCCAGATAAACCATTCAACAAACATCATGAATGACAGTTGGACTTTCGTTTTCATTTTTTAATCCTGCATGTCAGAGGTACGCATGTAACATACCATGTGATAATACCTTTTAAATACCTTTAAGGCGATTGTTTGATCAGTGTAACAAAAATGTTGTACATGAAACGAGCCAGCAGATTGTGCTTAAAAAAGTTGCAAATGGTGGAAAATAGGTTAAGTCGGTACCAGGCTTAGTCTGCCTGCAAAAACGTGGGCTTGGATCACACGCTCCGACATCATGTCGGACATACGGGAGCATCACTATGACTGATATTGCGCAGCTGCTTGGCAAAGACGCCGACAGCCTTTTACAGCATCGTTGTATGACCATTCCAGCCGACCAGCTTTATCTGCCTGGCCATGATTACGTAGACCGCGTCATGGTCGACAACAACCGTCCTCCTGCCGTACTGCGAAACATGCAGACGCTTTATAATACCGGCCGCCTGGGCGGAACCGGGTACCTCTCTATTCTGCCCGTTGACCAGGGCGTTGAACACTCTGCGGGGGCATCGTTTGCCGCGAACCCGCTCTATTTTGATCCGAAAAATATCGTCGAGCTGGCGATTGAGGCGGGCTGTAACTGCGTGGCCTCCACCTACGGCGTGCTGGCCTCCGTGTCGCGTCGCTATGCCCACCGCATTCCGTTCCTCGTTAAGCTGAACCACAACGAAACCCTGAGCTACCCAACCGAATACGACCAGACGCTCTACGCCAGCGTCGAGCAGGCGTTCAATATGGGTGCGGTGGCGGTCGGGGCAACCATCTATTTCGGTTCTGAACAGTCGCGTCGTCAGATAGAAGAGATCTCCGCGGCGTTCGAGCGCGCCCACGAGCTGGGCATGGTAACCGTGCTGTGGGCCTATCTGCGTAACGGCTCGTTCAAAAAAGACGGAGTGGATTACCACGTGTCTGCGGATCTGACCGGTCAGGCAAACCACCTTGCGGCGACCATCGGCGCGGACATCGTGAAGCAGAAAATGGCCGAGAATAACGGCGGCTATAAAGCGGTGAACTTTGGCTATACCGACGACCGCGTCTACAGCAAGCTGACCAGCGACAACCCGATCGATCTGGTGCGCTACCAGCTGGCGAACTGCTATATGGGCCGCGCCGGGCTGATTAACTCCGGCGGTGCGGCAGGCGGTGAAACCGACCTGTCCGATGCGGTGCGCACGGCGGTGATTAACAAACGCGCGGGCGGCATGGGGCTGATCCTCGGCCGTAAGGCGTTCAAAAAATCTATGGCCGACGGCGTGAAGCTGATCAACGCGGTTCAGGACGTCTATCTGGACAGTAAGGTCACGATCGCTTAAGTCTTTTCCCCTCACCCTAACCCTCTCCCCAACGGGGAGAGGGGACTCTTCAGTGCATACGGGAAGAGGGCCGCCACCCGGCAACACATCAGCGCAAAAGCTGACAGTCCGGCGGCAACCGGCACTGCAACGCGCCGGGCAAAACTTCGATGCGGAATCGCTCGCCGCTGAGCGGCTCTCCGTCGAGGTTAAAGGTCATGCCGTGGGGGGCGATCACTTCAAACCACGCGGATTTCCCGTCGATGATATTGGGGCTCTCCTCTGGCTGCGTCAGCGTCGTAAACAGCGCCGGCAGCAGCCCGTCGCCGGTAAAAATACGCAGCTGTAATTGACCGTCATTAATCAGCGCTTCCGGGCAAAGCTGCTGTCCGCCGCCTGCCTGACGCCCGTTGCCGATACCAATCACCAGCGCGTCGCCCTGCCAGTGGAAGTTTTCACCTTGGATCTCACAGCTGTCGGGCCTGAGCGTGTCCATGCGCATCAGACCATGGATGAGATACGAAACGCCGCCCAGCGCCGCCTTCAGTTTTTCCGGCGTTTCGCTGGTAATGCGGGTCCCGAAACCGCCCGTCGCCATATTGATAAAGCAGGTTTTTTCATTCACCTGAGCAATATCGACGGCGGTAGCCTTACCGAGAATGGCCAGCTGTAGCGCTTTGCCTACATCCTCTGGAATACCGGCGCTGGTGGCAAAATCGTTGGCGGTACCGAGCGGTAAAATCCCCATCGCCGGGCGAGCTGCGTCGTTGAGGTCAATGAGCGCACCGGCGATCTCGTTGATCGTTCCGTCGCCGCCGCCGGAAATGATGGTCTGAACACCTAACCTGATGCCCTCATCGATGTAGCGCGCCGCATCGCCTTTTTCAAACGTTACCCGCACGTGTATGCATGCTCCGTCTTCACGCAATTCGGTAATCGCCTGGCGCAGCAGATCGTTGCCTGCACTCTTGCCGTTAAGAATTAATAAACTGTCTGGATAGGTTGCCATCCGGGTTGCTCCCTTTTTTAGCTATAGAAAGAGTGTATCCCAGAGAGGGAAAAAGCGGGTAAGAACAGGATGAAAGGCAAAAAATAAGCCCGCGTAAGGGCTTTGAAATCGACTAAAGAACCCCGTAGCGCTTACAATGCATACTACTGCCGCTCAATTGACTATTGTGGTCAACGTTTGAGGTGTGACATTGGCCTTGCCTCGATTTTGAGCTGCTTACGCCAGACCCGATTATGTAGCGTTAGCGCAATGGAGCGGTAAAAAATCGATGAATTCATCCACATAATGTTCAGAAAGAAACATCCCAGCCCCAGCAAAGAGGTTATTTGCGGTGTGTAGTTCTCAACAGGGCCGAATAAAAGCGAAATCCCCGTCCAGATGAAATAAATGATGCTCATTATGCCTGTCAGCGTAATGACGAAAATATGCAGTTTATATCCAGGTAAAGAACCTCGTGTAGTCAGAAACATCGTGCTCATCACTACCAGACAATACACAATCGCTGCAATGAATACTCCCATCATAACCTTAAATTCGGGTAAGCCGAGCCAGCGAAACAGCAACAACCAGAGGGACACTTGCAGCATGGCGTAGCAAAAAATAGCCAGTAACGTGCTCACTGCCAAAGGAATTCCTGTCATATGGACGCCCACAGGAACGCCGAACCGATCTTTTAACTGTTCTTTTAATGTTTCAAGCTGGTTGGGATCATCGGTCGCCATTTTACTTTTAACCAAAGCACTTAATGCAAGGCTATCTTTAATGTATTTCATCATGGACGGGTCAATAACTTCCTGTAAATGAAAAAGACTGAATTAAACCAAAAATGTATTTACCCGTTTGTGCAACATTCTGTGGATTTCTGATATTTCCTGAGATGGCACTTCCAACGAAGGCAGAAGAATTTGAAATGGTATTCAGCAACTCATGCTGTAAGAGCAACTGCAACGCTTCTGACGGATAACGTTTGGGATACACGCCTGCCTTCATTGCTGCTTTTACACCTGAATTCGAGATGCCGGGATTGCGGATACGAATAATCTCCTCTGTTAATCGCGTACGGTCGGCCCGGCTCATTTTTTGTAATAAGGAGAGCAAACTCTCAGACGATGAACGGTTAAGAAGGCGATATGTTAATGCAGCGCTTTTTAAACCCGCAGCAGCCCCGGCAAGAGAAATCGCATCCAGGGCTGTGTTGGTTGCTGTATACCACTCCTGGGAGTCCATCCACGCAACGTAGTCATCGTGATTCATAGCAATCAACGATAGTCGGCCAAGCCCATTTGCACATTGAATTCCAGTTGCTACACCACCGGCTAAAATCACAGCGGCTATAGCACCGGAAGACCCTGCAGTGAGAGGTATAGCCATACCGGCCCCTGCCGCAAGTACAACAGTAAGAATTGCGGCTCCGCAGGAAATTGCCGTTGAACCAATTTCAGTCGCCAGGGAAGGGGACTGAATCGTAGCCGTTGTTGCGTGAACGGGGTTAACTTGTGAGGCATTTACTTTGGTTATGACTACATGACTAACCGAGCTTTCGTTTGGTGTCGCAATCCTTCTTGATGGCCGTACTAGCCACTGACGTGTACCGTCTGAGTAGATAATCCCGGCCTGGCTAAAATTTCTGCTGCAGTCCAGTTGACCTGCAAGTGCTGTGAAATTTATATCGCCGCCAGAGGCAAGACCAAGACTGCGTGCAAGTTCGTAATCTGGAAGATCCTTTGAAAGTTGTCCTGTGAATGTCACTTCATCTCTCCGTCCGTGTGAAACGTTGATTGTTAATAAATCAAGAGTAAAGGTCCTGTTAACACTTAAAATTAGGAATGTTCCGAATAGTGTTCATCCCTCTCAAATCCATTAAAAATGTGATTAGGATCCTTTGTTCGTTCGACTTGCTTAGATGATACGCCTAATGCTGACACAAACCTTTCCCGGGTCAATGCAACGCCATATTTATCAGGGGGAAAAATTTCAGGAGTTAACAAAAAAAATAAGCCCGCGTAAGGGAGATTACGCAGGCTAAGGAGGTGGTTCCTGGTACAGCTAGCATTTATGGGTTATGTTTTTCAGCGGGGGGATAATACCCGTATTGAACGAAGCGGTATGTGATCCGATTCTAAGAATTATCCCAGCGTGAAAAAATCCCGTTGATTGACTATTTGCCGTGCGGATTTCGGGTATTTTCACCTTCAAAATTGCGCATCAGCAGCGCAAACTCCAGCTCTACTTCTTCAGGAACCGGCAGCCAGACCACATGGCCGTCGCCAGGTGCGACCTCAATCGCCTCACCTTTTTTGTTTTCCAGATGCTCCAGGCGGAAGTTCATGTTGCCCTGCGGTGTCATCAGCTCCAGGCTGTCGCCTTTAGTGAATTTGTTTTTTACGGCGACGGCGGCCAGCGGGCCTTTACGCTCGCCGGTGAAGTCGCCTACAAACTGCTGGCGTTCGGAAATCGAATAGCCATGCTCGTAGTTCTGGTAGTCGTCGTGGGTATGTCGACGCAGGAAACCCTCGGTATAACCGCGATGCGCCAGACCTTCCAGCGTTTCCAGCAGGCTGGTGTCGAACGGTTTACCGGCGGCGGCATCGTCGATGGCTTTGCGATACACCTGCGCGGTACGAGCGCAGTAGTAGTAGGACTTGGTGCGGCCTTCGATTTTCAGGGAGTGCACGCCCATCTGGGTTAAACGCTCCACGTGCGCGATGGCGCGCAGATCCTTCGAGTTCATGATGTAGGTGCCGTGCTCGTCTTCGAAGGCGGTCATGTACTCACCCGGACGTTTGGCTTCTTCGATCATAAACACGCTGTCGGTAGGCGCGCCGATACCCAGCGTTGGCTCAACGTTGGTGACCGGGATCGGCTCGTGTTTATGCACGATGTTACCGATGTCATCCTCTTTGCCTTCCTGAACGTTATATTCCCAGCGGCAGGCGTTGGTGCAGGTGCCCTGGTTCGGGTCACGCTTGTTGATATAGCCAGAGAGCAGGCAGCGGCCGGAGTAGGCCATGCACAGCGCGCCGTGAACGAAGATTTCGATCTCCATATCCGGCACCTGGGTGCGGATCTCTTCGATCTCTTCGAGAGACAGCTCGCGAGACAGAATGACGCGGGTCAGCCCCATCTGTTTCCAGAATTTCACCGTTGCCCAGTTGACGGCGTTAGCCTGCACCGAGAGGTGAATGTCCATCTCCGGGAAGTTCTCCCGAACCAGCATGATTAAACCCGGGTCTGACATGATCAGCGCGTCCGGCCCCATCTCCACGACCGGCTTCAGGTCACGAATGAATGTTTTCAGCTTGGCGTTGTGCGGCGCGATGTTCACCACCACGTAGAATTTTTTGCCCAGGGCATGCGCTTCGTTGATGCCGAGCTGAAGATTCTCGTGGTTGAATTCGTTGTTACGCACGCGCAGCGAATAGCGCGGCTGGCCCGCGTAGACGGCGTCGGCACCATAGGCGAAAGCGTAACGCATATTTTGCAGCGTTCCCGCCGGGGAAAGGAGTTCCGGTTTAAACATGTTTGTTCTCGTTCTGATGACAGGTCAGATCCGCGTGCACCAGGTGCAGCGGTAAGGGGAGATCCCCCACTTTAAGGGCGGGCATTGTAGCGCTGCGGGGCGGGGAGGTAAAGCCCGGACCCCTCACCCTAACCCTCTCCCCAGGGGGGAGAGGGGACTAAAACACCCTCTCCCCCCTGGGGAGAGGGCAGGGTGAGGGGAGAATGTTGTCAGGCAATCCTGCAGGCATCCGCTTCCCAGCGATACCCCACGCCGTACACCGCGCGAATAAACGACTGGTCGGCGTCCAGCGCCTCCAGCTTGCGGCGCAGGTTTTTGATGTGGCTGTCGATGGTGCGGTCGGTCACCACGCGGTAATCGTCATACAGATGGTTGAGCAGCTGCTCGCGGGAAAACACTTTTCCCGGCTCGTGGGAGAGGGTTTTCAGCAGGCGGAACTCCGCGGGGGTGAGATCCAATAGTTTGCTGCGCCAGCTCGCCTGGAAGCGGCTTTCGTCGACGATCAGCGGGCTTTGTGCATCCAGCACCTGCAATTCACGCTGCGGTTTGCAGCGGCGGAGGATGGTTTTCACGCGAGCGACCACCTCCCGCGGGCTGTAAGGCTTGCAGATGTAATCGTCAGCGCCGATTTCGAGCCCCAGCAGACGGTCGATCTCTTCGATTTTGGCCGTCACCATCACGATGGGCACATCGGAGAAACGACGAATTTCCCGGCACAGGGTCAGGCCGTCAGTACCCGGCAGCATCAGATCCAGCAGGATCAGATCCGGCGGCGTCTGGCGCACGTAGGGCAGCACCTGGTCGCCGTGGCTGATAAGCGTTGGCGCATAGCTCGCAGCGCGCAAATAGTCGATCAGCAGTTGCCCAAGTTTAGGCTCGTCTTCCACGATCAAAATACGCGGTGTGTTGTCGTCAATCGGTAACTCGGTCATGCTTCCCTCGATAAATCCCGTTCCAGAGGTAACTCTACTGTAATGCTAACCCCGCCAAAAGGCGAATGGGCGGCGCGGATGGTGCCACCATGCGCCTCCACAATGTTTACGCAAATCGCCAGCCCAAGGCCGGAGCCCCCGCTGGCGCGGTTGCGTGAACCTTCGGTGCGATAGAAGCGCTCGAACAGTTTTTCCAGCTGCGCATCCTTCACGCCAGGGGCGGAGTCCGCAAAGGTCAGGGCAAAGCGCCCGTTCTCCTGCTTGCCGGAGATATACAACCCGCCGCCGCCGTCGGTGTAGCGGAGGCTGTTCTCCAGCAGATTATTGAACAGCTGCATCAGGCGATCTCTGTCGCCGAATACCACCGCGCTGTCAGGCAGCGAGAGGTTGATTTTCAGGTCACGGCTGGCGAAGCGTTCGCGGAACGCGCCGGTCACGACTTCAAGGATATTGATCACGTCGATTGGGGCTTTCTGGTAGGCCAGGGCGCCTTCATCGGACATGGAAAGCTGATGCAGATCGTCCACCAGCTTGGTCAGCGTGCCGACTTCCGCCTGTAGCGAGGCCACGGATTCGGGGGTGAACTGCCGCAAGCCGTCCTGAATCGCCTCCAGCTCGCCGCGCAGCACCGCCAGTGGGGTGCGCAGCTCGTGCGAAATGTCGGCCATAAAGTCGCGGCGCATCTGCTGGTTTTTCTCCAGCGTGCTGGCGAGCTGGTTGAAGTCCTGCGCCAGCTTGCCCAGTTCATCCTGACTGCGGGTGTCCACGCGGGTCGAGAAATCACCCGCCGCCAGCTTATGCGTGCCTTCCACCAGGCGTTTAACCGGCGCCAGCAGGCCGCGCGCCAGCGGGAAGGTGGCGAGCGCCGCAAGCAGGGTAGAAAGCGCGACAATCAGCCAGCTGGTCTGGCGCTGCTGGCGATCAAAGTTGATGTCGGTGTTGCGCGTCAGCCGCTCGACCGGCGAGGCAATAACCCAGCCCACCGTGGCGCCGTTCGAGGTAATGGCGCGCTTTGTACCGTCCGGCGGTACCGGCGAGCGCGGGCCAACGAGCACGTGCATCTCCTGATCGATCACCCAGAACTGGGTGCGCCAGCCGTGCGGCGGCATGCCCGGCCCCGGGCGGTCGTCGTCATTATCGTGCTCCAGCGAGCGCAGAATTTGAAATATAAAACGATCGTTATTGCGCAGAAAACGCCAGTTACCGTGCAGGCTATACTGTTCCCCCAGCGCGTCGCTTAAGCCCTGTAAGCGCTGTTCGTTACCGTGCTTGATGTAGTCAATAAAGCCGCGCTCAAAGCTGACCCGCACCGCCCAGTGCATGGTAATCAGCAGGACGATACAGGTAGCGAAAATCGCCACAAAAAGCTTACCGGTGATCCCCGGACGCCAGAATTTCATGGTGCACTCCTTTTGCCGCGTCGGATCACAACGTTTTTGGTCGTGTCATTCGGTACTCTGGCAAAGATAAAAGCGGGCAGGGCGATAATTACCGCCATGCTGAGGTAAGTGTATAAAAAGACCTGATGCGCGACGGGGGTGTCGGCGCTGAGATGGTGCTGACCGTACATGCCGAGCAGCAATCCGGCGACCGTGACCCCCACGCTCATGGAGAGCTGCATGATCATCGACAGCAGGCTGTTACCACTGCTCGCCAGTTCGTCCGGCAGATCTTTCAGCGTCAGGGTGTTCATCGACGAGAAGCGCATGGAGTTGATGATCCCCTGGCAGAACAGCACCAGCGGCAGGATGTAGTACCAGCCCAGCAGCGCCACGGCCATAAACAGCAGACTAACCAGCGCCAGCCCGAGCGTGGCGGCCACCAGCACCCGGCGATAGCCAAAGCGGTTTACCACCTGCACCACAATACGCTTCATCCCCATGCTGCCGAGCACCATCGGGATCATCATCAGCCCGGCATGGAACGGCGAGAAGCCCATCCCAATCTGTAAAAATACCGGCGTCATAAACGGCAACATGCCGCTGCCGATGCGTCCGGCAAAGCTGCCGAACAGACCAAGACGGTAGGTGGGATTCTTGAACAGGTTCAGGCTAAACAGCGCGTTAGCGTTGCCTCTGGCATACCACAGATACCAGAGAATGGCGGTGATACCCAGCGCTACCAGCAGGGCGAGCGACAGGGAGGAGATCCCCAGCCCTTTTTGTCCGTCGAGCGCCAGGGTGAGCGTCGCCATGCCAGCTGCCAGCAGGATGAAGCCAAAGAAATCAAAGCGCCGGGTCTGCATTTTATAGTTCGGCATCAGCGTCAGGGTGGCAATCGCGCCGATAATACCGACCGGCAGGTTGATCAGGAAGATCCAGTGCCAGGAGGCATACTCCACCAGAATACCGCCCAGCGCCGGGCCCAGCAGCGGGCCGACCTGACCGGGCAGGGTGACGAAGGTCATCGCCGCCATATACTGCGCGCGCGGAACAATTTTCATCACCGTTAACCGCCCGACGGGCACCATCATCGCACCGCCGACGCCCTGTAGCACGCGCGCCATCACCAGCTGGTCGAGGGTATTGGCCTGGGCGCAAAACAGCGAGCCGGTGGTAAACAGCACAATGGCGGTGAAAAAGATGTTCCGCACGCCGACTTTATCCGCCAGCCAGCCGCTGGCGGGCAGCATCACGGCGACCGTCAGCACGTAGGCGACAATCACCATATGCATGTGCAGCGGGCTCTCCCCCAGGCTTTTCGCCATTGAGGGGAGGGCTGTGTTCACGATGGTCGTGTCCAGCGACTGCATAAAGAAGCCGAACGCGACGATCCACAATTGCCAGCGAACGTTACTGGGTAGGTCGGTCATTTACTCGGTCACCGTGGTTCTCTTTTTACGCGAAAAACGCAGCCGCAGGCGGTCAAAGAACAGATAGACTACCGGCGTGGTGTAGAGCGTCAGCAGCTGGCTCATCACCAGGCCGCCAACGATCGTGATCCCCAGCGGCTGGCGCAGTTCAGAGCCGTCACCGCCGGATATGACCAGCGGCAGTGCGCCGAACAGCGCGGCCAGCGTAGTCATCATGATCGGGCGAAAACGCAGCAGACAGGCCTGGAATATCGCCTCGTCCGGCGTCAGGTTGCCGTTGCGCTGGGCGTCCAGGGCAAAGTCGACCATCATTATCGCGTTTTTCTTCACAATACCTATTAATAGCATGATCCCAATGAGCGCGATGAGGCTGAATGGAGCACCGAACAGCTCCAGCGCCAGCAGCGCCCCCACGCCCGCAGAGGGAAGCGTGGAGAGAATGGTCAACGGATGCACGTAGCTTTCGTACAGCACGCCCAGCACGATGTACACCGTGGCAATGGCCGCCAGGATCAAAATGACCTGCGAGTTCATGGTGTCCTGGAACACCTGCGCCGTACCGGCAAAGCTGCCGCGCACGGAGGAGGGCACCCCAAGCTGGGTCATGGCGCGGTTGATGGCGTCACTGGCCTCAGACAGCGACGAGCCGGTTGGCAGGTTAAACGACACGGTCGAGGCGGCGGAAAGCCCCTGGTGGTTCACCGACAGCGGCGCGTTCGACGGCTGCCAGCTGGCGAAGTACGACAGCGGGATCGCCTTGCCGTCATCATTGATCACAAACATCTTGTCCAGCGCGCTGATGTCCTGGGTGTAGCGCGGATCGACTTCCATTACCACCTTGTACTGGTTCATCGGCTGATAGATGGTGGAGACTTCACGCTGCCCGAAGGCGTTGTTAAGCAGGCTGTTGGCCGCCTCCACGTTAATGCCCAGGCGGGCCATAGTTTCACGATCGTAGGTGAGCGCCATCTCCGCGCCGTTGTTCTGGCTGTCGGAGTTCACGTCCGCCAGCTGCGGCAGCGCGGCCAGCGCTTTACGGATCTTCGGCTCCCACTCGCGCAGGGCGGCTAAGTCATCCGAGAGCAGGGTGTACTGATAGCTGGCGTTAGCCTGTCGTCCGCCGACTCGGATATCCTGAACGGCCATCAAAAACAGGTTCGCCCCCGGCTCTTTGGCGAGCTTCACCCGCAAGCGGTCAATGATCTGCTGCGCCGTTTCGTGACGTTCACCGCGCGGCTTAAGGGTAATAAACATCATCCCGCTGTTAACGCGCGAGCCGCCGGTAAAGCCGGTAACGTTGTCTACGGCCGGATCTTCCCGGATGATTTTCATAAAGTCCTGAAGCTTGCCGCGCATCGCCTGGAACGAAATGCTCTGGTCTGCCTGAATACCGCCCATCAGCACGCCGGTATCCTGCTCCGGGAAGAAGGTTTTCGGGATGGTGATATACATCCAGACGTTGAGCCCGATGGTGGCGATAAGCACCAGCCCGACAATACGCGTGTGGTTCAGCACCCATTTCAGCGATTTGCCGTAGCCGGACTGCATCGCCATCAGGACGTGGCCAAAGCCTTTCCGGCGCGGCTGTGAGTGTGGTTGGCTGCGCTTTAGCATCCAGCCGCACATCATCGGCGTTAGCGTCAGCGAAATCACCAGTGAGATACCAATGGCGACGGAGAGCGTGACGGCAAATTCGCGCAGCAGTCGCCCCGGCAGGCCGCCCATCAGCAGCAGCGGCAGGAACACCGCCACCAGCGACAGGCTCATGGACAGGACCGTGAAGCCCACTTCGCGCGTCCCCTGAAGCGCCGCCTGGAGCGGCTTCATGCCCGCTTCCAGATGACGCGAGATATTCTCCAGCACCACGATGGCATCATCCACCACAAACCCGGTGGCAATCGTCAGCGCCATCAGCGACAGGTTGTTAAGGCTAAACCCGCACAGGTACATGGCGGCAAAGGTGCCTATCACCGATACCGGGACCGCTACCGCCGGGATCAGCGTGGCGCGCCCCGAGCGCAGGAACAGGAACACCACCAGAATTACCAGCGCGACGGAGATGATCAGCGTTTGCTCTACCTCTTCAAGCGAGGCGCGGATGGTGGGGGAGCGGTCCTGCGCAATCTGGAGATCGATGGCCGCCGGAATGGTTTCCTGAAGCTCCGGCAGCCGCGCGCGGATGCTGTTCACCGTCTGAATGATGTTGGCTTCCGGCAGCTTGCGGATCATCAGCAAAATCGCCGGTTTGGCATTGGTCATCCCGGCGTTACGCACGTCCTGCACCGAATCGGTGACGCTGGCGACGTCGCTCAGGCGCACCGCCGCGCCGTTGTTGTAGTGAATAATCAACGGCTGATACTCGGCGGCGGTTTTCAGCTCGTCGTTGGTCTGGATTTGCCAGCGGTGGCTGCTGTCCTCAATCGCACCCTGCGGCTTACGCACGTTGGCGTTGCTGATGGCGGAACGCACGTCGTCCAGCGACACGCCCTGATTAAATAGCGCCTGCGGATTCAGCCCCACGCGCACGGCGGGCAAGGAGCTGCCGCCGACATCCACGTCACCCACGCCGTCAATCTGGGCGATGGTTTGCGCCAGCTGGGTGGAGGCAAAATCGTACAGCTCGCCCTGGGAGTAGGTCTCTGACGTAAGCGTCAGGATCATGATCGGCGCATCGGACGGGTTGGCCTTGCGGTAGGTTGGACGGCTCGGCATGCCGCTCGGCAGCAGGCTTTGGGCGGCGTTAATCGCAGCCTGCACGTCACGCGCCGCACCGTTAATATCCCGGTCGAAGTTAAATTCCAGAATGATGCGCGTGCTGCCCAGCGAACTGCTGGAGGTCATCTCGTTAACCCCGGCAATTCGCCCAAGCGATCGCTCAAGCGGCGTCGCCACCGATGAGGCCATGGTTTCCGGCGAAGCACCCGGCAGCGAGGCGCTGACCATGATCACCGGGAAATCGACCTGCGGCAGCGGGGCCACCGGCAGCAGCCGGAAGCCGAGCACGCCGCACAGGGTGATAGCGACGGAGAGTAAAATCGTCGCCACCGGACGGTAAATGAAGAGGGCGAAAAACTTCACTTACGCCTCCTCTTCACGTTTCGGGAAGCGGCTTTTTGTCCACAGGGCCAGACGGTCAAACAGCAGGTAGATAACCGGCGTGGTAAACAGTGTCAGCACCTGGCTCACCAGCAGACCGCCTACCATGCCGATGCCCAGCGGACGGCGCAGTTCGGCCCCCACGCCGGTGCTCAGCATCAGCGGCAGCGCGCCCAGCAGGGCGGCGAGAGTGGTCATCAGGATCGGGCGAAAACGCAGCAGGCAGGCCTGGTAAATGGCCTCGCGCGGCGCCATACCCTGCTCGCGCTCGGCGGCCAACGCAAAGTCGATCATCATGATGGCGTTTTTCTTCACGATGCCGATAAGCAGGATGATGCCAATTATCGCAATCACGTCCAGTTCGCTCCCCGCCAGCATCAGCGCCAGCAGCGCCCCCACGCCCGCTGTCGGCAGGGTGGAGAGGATGGTGATCGGGTGGATGAAACTCTCATACAGCACGCCAAGCACGATATACATCGCCACCACCGCCGCGACAATCAGCCAGACGGTGCTGCCCAGCGCGGCCTGGAACGCCAGCGTACTGCCCTGGAACTGGGTCTGAATATCGGACGGGAAGCTGAGTTCTTTCTCCGCGCCCAGAATGGCCTCCACCGCTTCGCCCAGCGAATACCCGTCCGGCACGTTGAACGAAATGGTGGTGGACGGGAACTGATCGAGATGGTTAATCGACAGCGGGGTGTGGCGCTCTTCCACGCTGGCAATGGCGCTGAGCGGCACAATCCCGCCGTCTTTGCTGGTCAGGCGTATCGAGTCCAGCGCGGCAAGCCCGGGCGTGTTCTCGGTGTTATGTTCAAGCACCACGCGATACTGGTTGGCCTGGGTGTAAATGGTGGAGATCAGTCGCTGACCAAAGGCGTTATACAGGGCGTTATCCACGTCGGACATGGTAATGCCCAGACGGCTGGCGGTGTCGCGGTTGACGTTCACGTACGCCGCCAGCCCTTTATCCTGCCAGTCGCTGCTGACGTCAGAAACCTGCGGCAGTGCTTTCAGCTTATCCACCAGCTGCGGCACCCAGGTGCTGAGTGCATCAAGCGATGTGGCCTGGAGCGTAAACTGGTACTGCGTGCGGCTCACCTGCGTATCAATGGTTAAATCCTGGATCGGTTGCAGATACAGCTCAATGCCCGGCACGCGCGCCACCGCGCTTTGCAGGCGCTCAACTACCGCGTTGACGCGATCGTCGCGGTCATCGAGCGATTTAAGGTTAATTTGCAGGCGCGCGCTGTTGAGCGACGGGTTGGTGCCGTCCACGCCCACGTAGGCAGTCAGGCTTTCCACCGCCGGATCTTTCATGATGATCTCAGACACCTGCTGCTGGCGCTGTGCCATGTTGGCGAAGGAGACCGTCTGCGGCGCCTGAAGCGTGCCCTGAATAATGCCGTTGTCCTGAATCGGGAAGAAGCCTTTCGGAATGAAAATCCACAGCATCACGCTGAGCGCCAGGGTGCCGAGCGCCACGCCGAGCGTCGCCCAGGGATGGTTCAGGACTTTCGCCAGCACGCGGCCGTAGGCGGCGATAATGCGCTCGAACATCCGCTCGGAGGCGCGCGAGAAGCGGTTTTGCTTGCGCAAAGATTCGTGGCTCAGCATGCGGGCGCACATCATCGGCGTTAGCGTCAGCGACACCACGGCAGAGATCAGAATGGCGACCGCCAGCGTCACGGCAAACTCGCGGAACAGCCGCCCGACGATATCGCCCATAAACAGCAGCGGGATCAGCACCGCAATCAGCGAGAAGGTGAGCGAGATGATGGTAAAGCCAATTTCTCCTGCGCCCTTCAGCGCGGCGGCTAAGGGCTTTTCACCTTTTTCGATATAGCGCGAGATGTTCTCGATGACCACGATGGCATCGTCCACCACGAACCCGGTGGCGATGGTGAGCGCCATCAGCGTCAGGTTATTAATCGAAAAGTCGAGGAACACCATCACCGCAAACGTCCCGACCAGCGAGAGCGGCACGGCGACGGCGGGAATGATGGTTGCCGGAACGTTGCGCAGGAACAGGTAGATGATCATCACCACCAGCGCAATCGCCAGCATCAGCTCGAACTGGGTGTCTGACACCGAGGCGCGAATATTCGTGGTGCGGTCAGAAAGCACTTTCACGCTCACCGATTTTGGCAGGCTTTCCACCAGCTGCGGCAGCATGGTGCGAATGCTGTCGGCGGTATCAATAATGTTCGCGCCCGGCTGGCGCTGAACGTTCATGACAATCGCCTGCTGCTTATTGGCCCACGCCCCGAGCCAGCTGTTTTCCGCGCCTTGTTCGACGGTTGCCACGTCGCCGAGGCGGATCGGCGCGCCGTTTTGATAGGCCACAATCAGCTGGCGGTATTCATCGGCGGACTGCATCTGGTCGTTGGCAGAGAGCGTGACCGCACGGGTTGGGCCGTCCAGCGAGCCCTTCGCTGAGTTAACGTTGGCGCTGCTGATGGCGGTGCGAATGGTTTCGCTGGTTAACCCCAGCGCGGCAATGGCCTGGGCATTGAGCTTAACGCGAACGGCGGGGCGTTGACCGCCC
>ENA-ORME01000060-ORME01000060.1-human-gut-metagenome-genome-assembly--contig:-NODE-60-length-42639-cov-6.894679_pt1 | contig 42639 bp, 42 predicted proteins | sample MGYA00242097_ERZ508983 | MGnify/ENA primary metagenome ERZ508983 (study PRJEB26280, sample SAMEA2531408) | human gut metagenome | biome: human gut; feature: human-associated habitat; material: faeces...
GTATGAATACCCATTCACACTTTTTGCCGTTCACGATACATTGCTGATCCTGAAAACGGATAGTGTCACCAGGAAGTCCGACAATTCGTTTAAATGCCCTCTCCTGAAAGCCGGGTATATATGAATAATATGCAATCACATCTCCATAAGTCAGGGAGTCCACCGGAATAAGACTAACCACTTCACCAACTTGATAGTTCGGATACATTCCGGTACTACCCAATTCAACTTTTTGACTACATGCTACCAATATCAATGGTACGACAAGTGAATACAATCGCTTTCTCATAAGTTCAACTTTTATTTATTCAGGAATTCGTCATGATTTAGATAATATTCAATAGCTTTTATGTAATCTTTATATAATGTTTTAAGATTTAATTTGTATTGAAAATTCAATATTCCTTCGAATGTTTCAACATCGACCAACGAACGTATATCCAAATTGGATGCCTGTTTCGTAAGCAAATATAACGATTGTTTTTTATGGCATAGTAGAATATGCCAAATAGTTTGGACTATTGCGTTTTTTCAAATGATTCTGATTCTTTCTGTTGTGTTGCAATGTTCCGGGCATAAATTGGAAGCTGGTGTTATTCCCAAAACTGTGTTTTCTGCAATAAAATACAGAGAACCTCCGCATAATCCCGCAAGGAAAAGAAGTAATTCATCCTTCGGGCAATTAGCCCAAAGTTTTCCGTGTGATATTATCCATATACATGAATAAGCTAAAATAAAACGGCATAATAGAATCTCTACCAGTGGTAATCTTTCATTGATTAATACTTTGGCAGAGACAAAAATGGTACCCTGTATAACAACCGTCAATAGAGCGATAATAGGGTATAGTATATTCTTATTTTTATACATTTTATCTGATCAGGCTTAAACAGCCGGTTACTTTATTTATAATTTTCTTCTCGGCACAAATTCCAATGCCAATGTAGTGCAGGTCTGCTTCATTGGCACTATACATTTCCCGTTCGTATTCATCATAAGTTTTAGATTGTTGAGCAATAGTAGAAAAATCGACTAATACCAGCTCTTCTATTTTTAAAGAATTGAAGAGCTTACGGATTTCTTTTATCTTTTCTTGCGAAGCTCCAAGTATAGGAATTGGGAGTTGGGTTATGCCTAAATGTTTTTCGCCTTGTTTATCGTATACATCATGACTCACAATGTTATTGACTTTACACCCAAGTGTCATGGACAAGACACTGGCAATGTTAGCTACTATGCCCGTAGGTTGGGCGTTATCAATCACTAAAACACATTTGTGTGTGGCACTTGAAAGATTCTTTGTTTCCATATATTTATATTGCTTTTGTGCTTGCAAAGTTATCTATAATGGATTATTTTCCTATATGTCGGCTTAAAATACGATATTATTCCTATATTCGCTTGTTTTTCTATTCTATTTTCCTGAAAAGGAGAACTTAAACCATTTAAAATAGGAAAAAAGACTATGGGGCAATTAGACAAAACCGACATTGAAATACTTCAGGTATTACAGAAAGACGCTAAGGTAAACACTAAGGAGCTTTCAGAGAAGCTTCATATTTCCAAAACTCCGATATACGAACGCATCAAACGGCTGGAAAATGATGGCTATATAAAAGGGTATGTTGCTTTGGTAGATAATAAGAAGATAGGACTGCCGTTAATTGTCTTTTGTAATGTCTCTCTGGCAGTTCATGATGACGAACATATTAAACGTTTTCAAGAAGAGATAAAGAATATAGATGAAATCATGGAATGTTATTCTACCGGTGGTATTTACGACTTCTTCATTAAAGTAGTTTTAAAAGATTTGGATGCTTATAATCAATTTGTTTTTGAGAAACTGACTAAGGTACACGGTATCATTAAAATGCAGAGTTCATTTGTTTTGAGTGAAATTAAACATACAACCGTATTAAATATCGATAAATGATTTATAAGGGGGGACTAACTATAAAATAAGAATTTTCCACCTAATATTTGAATATTCAATATATGGTTCTGCAGTGCCTTTCTTAGTGAGATGCTGTGATAGTCGATTTTACGGAGGGAGTAATGCTTTCCAATTCAGGAAGATATTTTCATCTTCGTTGAAAGGAGGAAGCAAAATTTTGATAGAGTCATCCATCACGGATGTCGGATATTTCTTTTCAAGCTTTTTTATAATTGTTTTTTTTACTCGTGCTATGGCGTAACTCTCTTCAGGCTGCACTCCAAAGAGTTTTCTTACTTCGATTTCCGGGAAGAGCATGCATAACAAGAAAGCCGACCATTCATAAGTATACCAGTAGCCGTTGACGTAGTTCAGATAAATGCCATTTCTGTTATTTTGTTCCCGTCGCAATACAAATTCTATTTTTTCCATTTTTCGGGTCAGGACTTCTTATTCTGCAATTTTTTCTCTGAATTCACTTGGAGTGATTCCAAGCTTTTTTTTGCAATAGGTGGTGAAATGTGAGGGTGAGGCAAAGTGAAAAGTTCGGGCTATCTCACTGATGGGTATATCGCGATTGGCTAATTGCCCTTTGATGTGGCGTGTTTTTTGGGTGAGAATCCAATTATAGGGAGTATCATGAAAACAACTTTTAAATTTACGGTTGAAAGAGCGCTCGGAGCAATGATATAGTTGTGCAAACTGTTTGATGTTTCGTACTTGTCTGTAATTTGCGAGTACGAAACTCTTGAAGTTTAGATCTCGTCCTATGATAGGCATCAGGAAATGTGCCATTTCTGTCTGGTTGTAGAATGTTCCGAATGCCATGAATACCTCTTTTTGTTTTAATTCGTGTATATGGCTACACTGAACCTTCTGTTTTAGATAGTAGCAAATACTGTCCAACACATGTCGCAATGGGGGATAGATAGGTAAGGAGTAGAAATAAGTATTTTCGTATTCAGAGTGAATGGTAAGCGATTCGATAGACGTCTTATTATAAAGATTTATCTGGTTGTCAAAGAATAGCAATACAAATTCTGTCTCTGTCATGCTCTTGCTTTTATTCGGGTCGTTTTGGGGAAAGAGAATCATGTTTCCTTCAGCAACTTGTTGATTGTGGAACTCACTGCAAGATGTCAGGAGTTCTCCTTTTAAAAGAAATAAAATGCACGAGTGATGATGATTATCTACTTTAAAATCGCCTCCTGAAAAGAGTCTTTGGTGAATAAAGCATATGTTGTAATCAGATACATAATTGAGGCAAGTGGTGTGTCGTTTTATATGTAATAATTTCATAGTCAAGCTATTTCTTATTTTAATAATTATATAAGAACAAAAAAGGAAAGCGGGAAGTTTTATATTAAAAAGACACAATGTTTTATAATCGTGCCATCTTTTTTCTTTTTGGTTTTTTATAGTTATATCTGCATTTTGCTTTCATTTTTTATCTATTTTTGCCATTTGCATAGATTATATACCAAAAGGGCTTTGATACCATGATACAAACAATACAAGTGCAAGGAACAGAAAAACGCTTATACCAACTTATAGCTCCGTTAGTGATGAATCCGGATGTTTTGAGTGCAAATAATAATTATCCTTTTAAAACGACTGAACACTATGTGTGGTTCATTGCTGTAGATAAAAAGTCTGTTGTTGGCTTCATGCCGGTGGAGCGGAGGAGAAGCGGTTGTGTTATCAATAACTATTATGTCTGTGATGATAACCGTGAAATACTCTCTTCATTAATTACCACCACCTTGGAGGCAATCGGCTCGGAAGTACGGTTGTGTGCCGTTGTCATGGTCGAGCATCAGGCAGTGTTTGAAAAACATGGGTTTATAGTAGAGAAGGCATGGAAACGTTATGTAAAAATGCAAAAAGATGAATGATGACTAAAACAGCAACTACTCCTAAAAATGTATATGAGTTAGCGCAGGAACGTTTGCGTATCATTTTCAATGAGTTTGATAATGTCTATCTTTCCTTTTCGGGGGGTAAAGACAGCGGGGTGTTATTGAGTTTATGTATTGATTATATCCGTAAGAATAACCTGAAAATAAAACTCGGGGTTTTCCATATGGATTATGAGATACAATATAAAATGACAATCGATTACATTGCCCGTATGTTGGAGGAAAATAAGGATATTCTGGAAGTATACCGTGTCTGTGTACCGTTCCGGGTAGCAACCTGTACATCCATGTATCAGTCTTTCTGGCGTCCGTGGGAGGACAGCAAAAAGGAATTGTGGGTACGTCCGATGCCTGAGAATGCCATGACGAAGGAAGACTTTCCTTTTTATAATATACAGATGTGGGACTATGAGTTCCAGATGCGTTTTGCCTCTTGGCTGCATACTAAAAAGGATGCCGTGCGTACTTGTTGCCTGATTGGTATCCGTACACAAGAAAGTTTCAACCGTTGGCGTTGTATCTATCTCAATCGTAAATATCAGATGTATCATCGCTATCGATGGACCTCAAAGGTGGGAAACGACATCTTTAATGCATACCCTATATATGACTGGAAGACAACGGACGTATGGACAGCTAACGGGAAATTTAAGTGGGATTACAATAAACTATATGATTATTATTACTGGGCAGGGGTTAATCTGGAGCGTCAGCGTGTAGCCAGTCCGTTCATAGGTGAGGCGCAAGAGAGCCTGGCACTTTATCGTGCTATTGATCCGAATACATGGGGGAAAATGATAGGCCGTGTCAATGGGGTCAATTTTACGAGTATGTATGGAGGAACTCATGCGATGGGATGGCAGTCCATCAAACTTCCGGAAGGATATACCTGGCGGGAATTTATGTATTTCCTGCTTTCCACTTTACCCGATCGAACCCGAAACGGATATCTTCGTAAGTTGCAGGTCAGCGTTCAGTTTTGGCGTACAAAAGGAGGATGTCTGAGTGACGAAACAATTCGTAGACTGAATGCGGCAAAAGTGCCTATTATCGTTATGGATAGCTCCAACTATAAAACGAACAAGAAACCGGTTCGTATGGAATATCAGGATGATGTCGATATTCCGGAATTCAGGGAAATTCCCACTTACAAGCGTATGTGTATCTGTATCTTGAAAAATGATCATGCTTGCAAGTATATGGGATTCTCTCCGACGAAAGAGGAGATGAGTAAACGAAATCAAGTAATCGAACAATATAAAAACATATTGCAATGAGTATAAAGAAAAGTCCGGTATATAATGTAATTGCGGTTCCGGTTGAAAAAGTACAGGCCAATGATTACAATCCCAATATAGTGGCTCCTCCGGAAATGAAGCTCCTTGAACTTTCTATCTGGGAGGATGGGTTCACTATGCCTTGCGTTTGTTATTATGATAAGGAGAAGGATATTTATATCCTTGTCGATGGTTTCCATCGTTATTCTGTGCTGAAGACCTCCAAACGTATCTTTCAGAGAGAAAATGGGATGTTGCCTGTAGTGGTGATCGACAAAGATCTTTCCAATCGTATGAGTTCCACTATCCGCCATAATCGTGCCCGGGGTACACACAATATAGAATTGATGTGTCACATTGTTGCCGAACTGGATAAAGCAGGCATGTCCGACCAATGGATAATGAAGAATATTGGTATGGATCGGGATGAGTTGTTGCGCTTAAAGCAAATATCGGGTTTGGCTGATCTGTTTGCCAACCGCGACTTTAGTATTCCTGAAGAGGACCAGCCGGGAAATGTCGATAAGAAGCCTGCCCGTTAAATTAGTCTTTCAGGCATAGATTTTACAAGTATATATCCCATCGTTGGCGGGCATATTCTGTGTAGAATCTATGCCTGTTTTTTTGCCCCTTCTTTTTGCCCGGATCGCAACATACTGCTGTTTTATTTGCGGAAAGCGAAACTACGCAGAACTTTCCCCTCCCTTTTTTACATTTAGCAACTTCATTTCATTAAAGCCTCATTATTAGAATTTTTATTATTCTTTTTTCTTCTATAAGAGAAATGAATACAATTCCCGGAATGATACAATTCCGCGATATTTGTCATGTTCATTTTGAGCAAGTTTTTTAGTCAGTATATATAAAAGAAGAAACGAGTATGAAAAAGCTAATTCTGTTTGGAGCCGCAATATCGATTTCAGTAGCTATAAGTGCACAGCATGTCGCTCTGAAAAACAACCTTCTGTATGATGCTACCACTACACCGAATCTGGCATTGGAGATAGGGCTGGGCAAGAAAACCACACTCGATCTGTATGGCGGTTACAATCCGTTTACGTTGGGGAGGAACAAGCGTTTCAAGCATTGGCTGGTACAGCCGGAATTTCGTTACTGGACCTGCGAACGTTTCAATGGGACCTTCTGGGGACTACACCTGCATGGGGGTGAATTTAGCGTGGCCGGTATCCATTTGCCTTTTAAGATGTTTCCTTCACTCAAAGATCATCGTTATGAAGGGTATTTCTATGGAGGAGGCGTCAGTGTGGGACATCAGTGGGTGCTGAGTAAGCGTTGGAGCCTGGAAGCCTCGGTCGGAGTGGGATATGCTCATTGGGTATACGATAAATATCGTTGTGTGAACTGTAGCCCTAAAATAAAGAGTGGACATAAAAATTATGTAGGTCCTACTAAAGCAGCTGTCTCTTTAGTCTATTTTATTCGCTAAGTTGAATTTTTTAAAAATGAAAGATATGAAAAGGTTTTATTTTCTGATATTGGGTTTTGTTCTTTATAGCATGGGCATTCAAGCGCAAAATACTTATCAAGGTCATATCGTTTTTGGACAGCATCATGTAGTCCGGAAGGGAGGGGAGTTGAATCTGGATGTATCCCTTGATTTGGAAACCGTGAAGTTGGGTAGTCAGCAAATGGTTGTACTTACACCGATTCTGCAATCTGCCGGAGGCGGGGAACAGAAACAGTTTGCTCTTGTAGTGATTGCCGGACCCAAGCGATATCGGGCCCTGAAACGAGCTTTGGCTTTTGGCTCTGCTGATTTTGATACGCTTCCTATGCTTGTCGAAAAACGGAAAAACGGAATGCCCCAGATGGTGGATATCCATCTCAGGTTACCATATGATGAATGGATGCGGCAGTCAAGATTTGTTTTCCATGAAAAAGTGACCGGTTGTGCCGATTGTGCTGTCGGGCGGGATGAGCATATTGTCATGACATCGGTATTTGACGAGGTGTTTACGCCCCGGTATGAATTGAGCTATGTAACTCCACCGGTGGAACCGTTGAAGCAACGTAGCGAGACGCATACGGCCCGTCTGAATTTCGAAGTAGATAAACACGTTTTGTTACGCAATTATAAGAATAATGCCAATGTACTTGCTGAAGTAGATCGGATTGTCCATGAGATACATAATGACTCCAACCTGACTGTAACGGAATTTAAGGTTACAGGCTATGCATCACCTGAGGGCAATTACAATCGTAACATGAAGTTGTCGGAAAATCGGGCATTGGCGTTGGTCGGTTATTTGCGGAATCGTGGGGGAGTTGACAGGTCTTTGTTAACCGTTGATTGGAAGGGAGAAGACTGGACAGGTCTGCGTAATGAAGTCGCAGCTTCTCGCCTGAATGATAAAGAGGTTATACTCGCTCTTATCGATGGGGAGACTGATATTACCCGGCGAAAGAATCGGTTGCAGGCTTTGAATGGGGGCGTTACCTACCGAATGCTATTGCAAGACTATTATCCGCCTTTGCGTCGTAACGAATATACCATTGCTTATGTGGCACGTGCTTTCAATGTAGATGAAGCAAAAGAACTGATTAAAACAAAACCCCGGTATCTCAGTCTGAATGAGATGTTTCTTGTAGCCGATACCTATCCCAAGGATAGCAAGGAGTTTAAAGAAGTGTTCGACATAGCTGCTCGTATTTATCCCAATGATCCGATAGCACAGCTTAATACGGCGGCACTCGAATTGGAGAAGGGTGCTGTAGATGCTGCTATTATTCGTCTGCAAAAGCTGGATATGCCCGAAGCGTGGAATAATTTAGGAGTGGCCTACCTGATGAAACAGGAATATGAGAAAGGAGGAGAATATCTGGAGAAAGCAATAAATGCCGGTATACAAACGGCAGTATACAATATGGGGCAGTTAGCGGCTTGGCTAAAAACCCAGGAGTGACCAATAAATGTATTTATTAATTAAACAATTGTAGAACTATGAAAGTAGAATGGAAAAAACTAATGTTCGGCCTCGTAATCGGAGCCGGAATGATGATGATGGCATCTTGTAGCGATGAAGAGAATTTTGACCCTGGCGGCAGTCCCGGTAAAGAAGTGCCGGAACCAACGGAGAAAGCGTTTCTCTCCATGCGCTTATCTACCGGTTCGTTGGCCGGTACCCGGGTGGCAGTCGACCCGACAACCTCGGGACGTACAGAAGAACAGGTGGTAAATCATGTACGCATGGTGCTGTATGAAACCAAGAATAATACGGTGCGATACTCCTGGGATCTGAATGTATCTACTGATGGAGTGAATGAATTTACCGGAGGAGATGTAGTCAGAGGAGAAGACGTGCCTTCGGCTACTCCTACAGTGAGCCGTTTTGTGACGGTGGGGCGTGAAGTGGTGAAGCAGGACTATGAATTGCTTATTCTGATCAATCCTCCCGGCGAATTACTGGAAATAACCGAACAAGGAAATCCCAGAAGTTATTTATCACGTGCTGCCAACATAACAAAAGAGTCGTTGATACAGCCTTATGGTATTGCCGCAGACAATAACTTTTATATGACCAATCATCAGGATCTTATTTTTGTTCCTGAAGTAGAGCTGAAGGATAATCAGCGGATGGCTGAGGAAAATCCGGTGAGGGTAGAAGTAGAGCGTGCAGTAGCAAAAGTGGTTGTTAGTGGGGTGCCTGAAGTAGTGCCGCACGGAGACCGGATTGATAATTTGAAATGGGGGCTGGATGTAACCAACCAGTATACTTATTGGATGCGTAAAATGACTTTTATCGCTAATTCGGGTGGTGTGCCGGGCGAAATGGAACAGCTCAATAGCGGATACAGGGAAGAACGATATGCCGAGGACCCGAACTTTACCGGATTCAGTGCATGGAATGGTGGAAATCCTGCCGGGCAATTTGAATACCTGTCCGGAACTCCGGAGTTGACGAAGGATTTTGATGATTATGATTATACTCTGGAAAATACAATGGAAGCTGTTGAACAGCGCCATGACGTTACTACCCGCGTAGTGATCAGTGGTACTTATACACCGAATGGCTTTGGATCGGTGGCAACTCGTAACAGTGGTGGCATCAGCTTCTACTATTTCAAAGGTAATGCTATCAGAGTAGAAGCCATGAGAGACATGGTGAATGACAGGAACCTGATTCCTCAGGAATTGCGTGACGCCGGATTGGAACAGGCTATCAACGATGTACTGGCATGGAATCCGAATGCGTTTAACTCGCCTACGGCTTCATTTTCGGTGGGTGGCCTTAATTTCTACTATGAAGGAGTGTGCTATTATACTGTCCTGATTCGCCATTTCTCCAATAATATGGTACCCGTACTGATGGGATATGGACGTTATGGTGTAGTGCGTAATAACGTTTACCAACTTAGCATCAATAAGATTATTGGTCCGGGACAGCCGGTGATCAATCCTCCGGGAACAGATCCGGATGATGAAGATACCTCTTGGATCTCGGCAGATGTCAACATTATGCGGTGGTATATCCGTAATCAGAATGTAGAGGAACTTTTATAAATTCTTTCTTATTTAAACTAAACTGAAGTAGCTATGAACAGATTTATCGGATACATACAGGTTGCATGTTGCTGCCTTCTGCTATGTGCTTCCTGCGTCAGAGACGGGATGGATGAAGATTGCAACTCTTATGTCCGCTTTGTATACGACTACAACCTGGAATACATAGACCTGTTTCATAAGCAGGCAACCAAGATGAACTTGTATGTATTCGATGAAAAAGGCGTATTTGTGACAGAACTTGAAGAAAAATCCGGTGCTTTTGCACCGGATTATCTGATGACTTTACCTCAATCCATGGCAGGCAAGAAGTATATTTTTGTTGCTTGGTCCGGATTGTACGGCGAGTCGTATGATAAGGTTGCACTCACTCCCGGAGTATCTACACTGGCGGATCTGGAGGTCAGCGTCAATAACTTGAAAACCCGGAGTGGTGGGGGAGTGGTCGACAGGGAACTCCATCTGCTATGGCATGGCAAGCAGGCAGAAGTGTCTCCGCAATATAATAATGATGTCACTACTGTCTCGTTGCTGAAAAATACGAAAAAATTTCGCATTATCATGCAAATGCTTGATGATAGCAACATTGATGTGGATGATTATGATTTTCGGATCGTTTCACCCAATGGAAGGTACGATCATGAAAACGGGCTTTTGGGAGATGAAACGGACGAGAAAGTAGAATATACTACTTACCATACCGAAAACGATTCTGAAACCGGAGCTATAGCCGAACTGAACACATTGCGACTGATGACTGACAAAGAAAACAGATTGGTTATTACACATAAGCCATCGGGCAATGTGATTCTTGACATCTCTCTGAATAAGTATCTCAACGCGTTGAGGCTTCAGCAATATTCTGATTTACCTCTGCAGGAATATCTGGATCGTGCTGATAAGCATGGTATCATTTTGTTCTTTAAGGGCATGGATAGCAATGGAAACTATATTAGTGTGGACGTGCAGATCAACGGTTGGTTGATTCGGAAACAAGAGGTCGATGGAGTTTAGGTGGGAGGGTATAGCCATCTGGGGCGGATGGCTATACCCAAACGTCGGGATGGCTACACCCTATATACTAAAGGGCGTAGCCATCTTTTTTATGCATATCTTCGTCGGGTAAGCTTATAATGTGTCGATAAAACTTTTTTGCTGTTCAAGAAAGCTGATTCTTTGTGCCTCTCCGCTCTCTGAGATCAGTGTAGAGTGTCTTTTTAACGATTGTATCCAATCTTTTTGTATCCCGCAAATTCGTGGGCTCTGAGAATCCATCGAATTAATGGAATATACCCGGAGGAGACTGATCTGGAAATCTTTCTTTTCTATATAGCTATAGGTTGCCTCAAAGTCGATATTCGATAAGTAAATGGCCACTTTGTTTCCGTTACCGAATTCTCCTTTTGCGGATATTTGTTCCAATTCATGCAGCAACAGTACCAGTTCGTTTTTTAAATGCATCAGGTCTGTTTCCGAGATCAGATTTAATCCGGCAAAGTATTTCATTTCTTTCACGAACGAGTAGAATACGTTACTATCCCATATGAAACAAGTCTTTCTGCACGCCTTAACTGCTTCACTCAATAACTTGTGGGCATTTACCGCTTTGACGGGTATTTGCATACCCGACAAGTTGTTAGGAGTACGTATTTTCCCGTTCTGATAAATCCATCTGCATAAACGGAACTTCGATAGGTATTCATACGAAGAATAAAGAGTAAAAGGGATCACATTGGAAGCCGTATATATCTTCGTACTACTGTCGTCCTTTACATAATTGAAGATGCGAAGATAACGCTCTATAATTTCATAATAACTCTCCAGGGGATCGGGTGAATGCAGTAAGTTCAGGTCGAAAGTCACCCGGTTTGACTGGTGGTTCCCAATAATCTGGTCGATTGATATCCCCAGTTTACATGAAACCAGTGCAACCTCGTCGAAAGTGAAGGCTACTTCTCCCCGTAATCTTCGGTATACAGCTTCTTTTCCCATGCATAGCGCATCTGTCAGATAGTTAGCCAGATTTATTCCCCGGGGAATCCGCTCTTTCATTGCTGCAATAAGCTCGTTAACGATATAATTTTTCATAACTGCCATTTGGGTTATTGATTAATAATATTGTAATAATTGTAATAGCTTGTGGCATATACAAATATAGAGTAAGTAACCCGAACTTTTGTGTGGCATATCATGTGTGGAAAAAAGAGGGTATTTCTGATTGGGAAATAATTGTCGGAAAGACAGGTTGGGAATGAAAAAAAACAGATGGCAATGCCACCTGTTTTCGATAATTGTCACTATTCTCCCCAATTGTTTCGTTTTTCGTTTTAAGAAAGTTACAGGGTGTTTATTATTTCACGCTGTTCTTTAAAGAAGCGTATACGTTGCATCTCTCCGCTTTCGGATATTTGTGTTGAGAATTTCTTGAGTGACTGCACCCATTCTTTCAAACTGCGGAACATGCCGTCATCCTGGGTAGTAATGGCATTGATAGAATATATACGTATCATGCTGATGTGACTGTTGCTGGTTGCCACATAACTGTAAGTGGCGTCGAACTTAATATTCGAAATATAGATGCGTACATCATTGCCGGTTTCGTATTTACCTTTCCCGGCGAGTTCCTCCAATTCTTCCGTCAGAAGTAGTAAATCATCTTTTATCATTTCTTTATCTTCTTCAGATATCAGATGGATTTCCGAGAAGAACTGTATGTCTCTCACAACATGTTCAAAAACGGTATTATCCCAGATGTAATCTGTAGTTCTCATCTGCTGTGTCATGTTGACGAAGTCTTTTTGGGCATCATATATTTTGTGTGGAATCTCCAGTTCGTCAAAGTGTTTACATCTGATATTTTCGTTCTGATACATCCACTTAAACAAACGGAATTTCGAAAGAATATCATGCTTGAGATATAGTGCCTGAGGCAAAATATTCGATGACGTTGCCATTTCTGTTGTAGGGTCTTCACGGATACTGTCGAATGCATTGACATATCTTGTGAGGATGTCATGGTAAGTCTCGAATGTGTTACTATGGTGTACTACATTAAGATCGAATACTGCGTTATTGCTGAAACTCACACCAATCATTTTGTCGAGCGATATTCCTAATTTTCTTGAAATGACAGCAGCTTCTGCCAGTGTAAATGGTACTTCTCCACGCAGGCGGCGATAGATAGCTTCTTTACCTATATATAAGATATCCATCAATGTATTTGCCAGATTGGCTCCGGCCGGAACTTTTTCTTTTGCGGCTTCTATTAAGCCTGTATTTAATTCGTTTATTATCATAGCCTTTGTTTCTTTGTTTAACATATTTGCACCCTGGCTTGTTTCGGTATTCGCAACTATTTTTTCATTTGCAGCCTCTATTTGCATAATAAGTGAGTTGATACCGTTTAATGTAGATAGAGAGAAAGCATTTCTGAAACAGAAACATTCTATCGGTCACGAATATCTTCTGATCCTGATGTAGCTTTGTATACACCGAGTCGGAAGTTCCGTTTTTATGTTAAACCCCTAAAAATGATTATTATGGATTTAGAAAAAGTATTATTTAGAGAAATAGACAATAAAAGCCGTATTTTTTTGTATAAGGAAGGAGATTGTTGGAGTGCACACGATAATTCGGCGCGTCATCTTTGTTTTTTGTATTCGCAGTTCAATGCTTTTGATCGTATTTATCATGCATATGAGATTGTACTGAAGTGTGTTATGCTGAGTAATGCCATGATTGAGAAGTTTGTTGAACACACATTGGTACAGACGGGGCGAGCAGATGAAATGGAAATCAGCATTCCGGAAGAAAAAAAAGCGGAATTTGAAAGCTGGCGCAGCACGTTCGGAGTATAAATGAATTTTTAGAATTGGCGGCTTTTTATTAAAAATATGTGTTCGGAAAACTTGCATATTTTAATCAAATCGTTTACATTTGTGCAGATCTAAATGATAGAGGGCGCACGTTTGCCCTCTGTCATTATAAAATAATTACATGAAAAGAATCTTAGTTAGCGGAGGTGCCGGGTTTATTGGCTCACATCTCTGTACTCGGCTAATCAACGAGGGACACGACGTCATTTGTCTGGATAATTTTTTTACCGGATCAAAAGAAAATATTATCCATTTAATGGATAATCACCATTTTGAAGTGGTACGTCATGATATAACATTCCCATATAGTGCTGAAGTAGACGAAATATACAATCTTGCCTGTCCGGCTTCTCCCATACATTATCAGTACGACGCTATTCAGACCATTAAAACATCGGTGATGGGAGCTATCAATATGTTAGGATTAGCCAGAAGGCTTAATGCTAAAATTCTGCAGGCTTCGACCAGTGAAGTTTATGGTGATCCGGAGGTACATCCGCAACCGGAATCTTATTGGGGAAATGTCAATCCGATAGGTATCCGTTCTTGTTATGATGAAGGGAAACGCTGCTCTGAGACCCTTTTTATGGATTATCACCGCCAGAATAACGTACGTATTAAAATTGTTCGTATTTTCAATACATACGGTCCACGGATGCTGCCCCATGATGGGAGAGTGGTTTCTAATTTCGTCATTCAGGCGCTGAAGAACGATGATATAACTATCTATGGGACCGGTGAGCAAACCCGTAGCTTTCAGTATATAGATGACTTGGTCGAAGGTATGATTCGGATGATGAATACGGATGATGATTTTACGGGACCTATAAATCTTGGTAATCCCAATGAATTTTCCATGCTTCAGTTGGCAGAGATGATTATCCGGAAAACCGGGTCGAAGTCAAAGATCACTTTCAAACCTTTGCCTCATGACGATCCTCAACAGCGTAAGCCTGATATTAGTTTGGCACAGGAAAAGCTGGGATGGCAGCCTACAATTTTGTTGGATGAAGGTCTGGATCGTATGATTGATTATTTTAAAAAGAAGTACACGTTATAATAAAATAAGAACTCAAGATTAAAGCTACATAAAGATGAATATGGAAATTAATCCCTCGGAATATAAAATTCTCATTGTAGACGATGTAATGTCAAATGTCCTTTTGCTGAAAGTATTGTTGACCAATGAGAAGTTTAACATAGTGACAGCCTGTAATGGAACCCAGGCACTGGATCAAGTGAAAAAAGAGAATCCGGATTTGATATTGTTGGATGTGATGATGCCGGACATGAGCGGTTTTGAAGTCTCTCAGAAATTAAAGGCTGATCCCGAAGCAGCTCATATTCCAATTATCTTTTTGACAGCACTGAATAGCACTGCCGATATAGTGAAAGGTTTTCAGGTAGGTGGCAATGACTTTATATCTAAACCTTTTAATAAGGAAGAGTTGATAATCCGTGTCACACACCAAATTTCTTTAGTAGCAGCCAAACGTATTATTGAAGCTAAAACGGAGGAGCTTAAAAAGACTATTATCGGGCGTGATAAGCTCTATTCGGTTATAGCTCATGATCTTCGTTCGCCTATGGGATCTATTAAGATGGTACTTAATATGCTGATCTTGAGTTTGCCCAAAGAAAAAATAGGTGAAGACATGTACGAACTGCTGACCATGGCTAATCAGACTACTGAAGATGTATTTTCTCTGTTGGACAACTTGTTGAAGTGGACGAAAAGTCAGATAGGTAAACTTAAAGTTGTATATCAGGATATTGACATGGTTGAAGTTGTGGAGGGGGTTGGAGAGATCTTCTCAATGGTGGCCGGTTTGAAGAATATTCATTTACGTATTGAAGCACCGGAACATCAGGCTGTATATGCTGATATTGATATGATAAAAACAGTTATACGCAATTTAATAAGCAATGCTATCAAATTCAGTAATGAAGGTTCTGAGATCCTCATAAAAGTAGAAGATATGGATGGAATGTCAATCGTTAGTGTGAAGGATAGCGGATGTGGTATTGATGAAGAAAGTCAGAAGAAACTATTGCACACTGATACGCACTTCAGTACTTTCGGGACTAATAATGAAGAAGGTTCGGGACTTGGATTGCTGTTGTGTCAGGATTTCGTAGTGAAGAATGGAGGTAAGTTGTGGTTTACTTCTGTTAAGGGTGAAGGCTCAACTTTCTATTTTTCTATTCCACTGAAAAAATAAGGCTTCAGCAGTTTGGGTGGATCGTTTGAGAATCAGACTATTCAAGTAGATAAAAATGGTGCAGACTATATTTCTAAAAATAAGTCTGCACCATTTTATTGATTATACCAGTGGGAGCTTTTTATCGTTTACACATAGCTTTAAAATCGCAATATTCGCATTTCTTTAGATCCTCAGTTTGGGTGAACTCCTCTTGGTCGTTGTATATTTCCTCAAGTAGTGCCAATAGTCGTTCGCGGAACTCTTTTTCATAAACAGAAAAATCATCGACAGGTAGTTTGGGTTTGCGTGCTTCTCCCATTTCAATTACAGGAGAGTAGCTTTCGGAAGCTGCCCGATGGATATATAATAGAGAAGGAGCCACCTTTAATGTTTGTTGGCGTGCCATGATGGCGGCATAAAGAAAGGTTTGAAAAATATAGTTGGGACGCCCTTCGGCAGGTGTGAATAGTTGCTCCACATTCGCCGGCACTTTGGGGCTTCCTCCGGTTTTGTAGTCCACAATCCGAAGTGTACCTTCTTTACTGTCCATACGGTCAATCGTACCTCCGATCTTTAATGATAACATTCCTTTGGGACCTTCTATCTGGATATCTTCCGTTACTTTCTGTTCCATACCTATCATTCGGAAAGGAGCATATTGCAGATCGTTACGTAACAACTGGCGGAGATAGGAAGTGATAACCTTTGAGTTTATTAATTGTACTCCGTTATACTCGGGCTTTTCGTCAAGAGGAACGTGAAAAAATTCTTCTTTGAAAGCTGTATCGACATAATTTTGCAGACGGACATTATCGCGCAACAAACGTTCAATATCTTCTTTGTGTATTTCTTGCTTGTGGGCTGTCAGGTCCAGATAGGCTAATTGAGCCGAACGGTGGAAGATAGTTCCGAACAGAGCGGAATCAATCTCTGCACTGACCTCATCGGGGGCTTTGAGACGTGCCACGTAACGGAAATAAAACTTCAGTCGACAGTCGAGATATGTATTCAGTGCCGATGGAGAAAGCATCAAGGCATCGGCGTTATGTGAGAAATCGTAGGTCTGGTATAAACGATCAATGATTTCCGGTGTTTTTGTGATACGGATGTCCCGGCTGTTTTGTGGTGATTGGCCTGCTTCCAGATATTCACGGCTGATTTCATGTGGCCATTCGATCAGGAACTGTAGCATAAAGCGTGACCATTCTCCCCGGTTTAGTCCATCCGATGAAGTGTTATACATCAGGGTGATATTTTCTGCCCGCTGAATCAGGCGATAGAAATAATAGGCATAAACTGCATTCTTGTGTTCAATGGTAGTCATGCCGAAAGCCTTACGTAGGTTATATGGAATAAACGATGATTCGCCTCCCGATTTAGGTAACTGTCCTTCATTAAGCGAGAGGAGGAGCAGATTACGAAAATCAAGATTGCGTGTTTCCAAAACTCCCATTATCTGCATTCCTATGGCCGGTTCACCATGGAAGGGGATATTGGCGGCATTTAATATTTTGTTCAGCAGGCGTTTCAGAGTATCTATACGCACTTGCAATTCACCGTTGTCAATCAAGTTGAGTAACCTGTTTACCAGAGTGAAACTCTTAAAAAGAGATTCACGGTACAGTTGGTTGAAAATATCATCATTCTCCTGCTCATGACGGTATAGAATAGATACCTCTTTCAGTAATTCCGTGATATAAATACAGAGCTCCCGAATGCCATTACGGGGAGTGAATAATAAATCCAAAAACCTGTCTTTCTTTAATTCGGAAGGAAAAGGATAAAAGCGGTTGGTTTTAGTGAGTTCCCGTTGCAATGGTTCGGCATTGTCCGAAAGACGACGGGTATACGGATGTTTTAATATAGTTTGTACGGCCTCATAAGTGTATCTTCCTGATTCTGTACGGTATCCGCTGGTTTGCAGTTCGAGTATGGCATTGATAAAGCTATATACCGGCGTTTGTGCCAGTGGAAATCCCATGGTGATATTAACGTTCCTTACTTCTTCCGGGATGGAATGCAAGACAGGAAGGAGTAAGGCTTCATTACATAGAACGACAGCATTTTCTTTTTCTTCACTACTCAGGTTCTTCCTGATCCATTCGGGCAGATAACGGGCCTGAGCGTTTTCGGTGGGTGAAGAGATAAAACGGACCTTCTTGGGTTTTCTCAATTCATCAAACAATTCGGCCGGAAGCTCGTTGGGGAACAGTTTGAGATTACGATTTATAAATTCTCCGGCTTCGTGGCGTTGTTTGTGTTGTGAAGGAAGTTGAGTATAAAATACATCGTAGTCCCAATAGAACAGGGCCTTTCCCGTACTCTGCAATTGCCGGAAGAAGTGGGTCTCTACTTTGTTCAGTACATTGAAGCCGACAAATACGTAACGATCGTACTTCAATGATTCAGGCTCAAGGTGTTCAATGACGTTCCGGTAGAGCATACCTTCATATGCAAGTCCTGATTCTTCCAGATTCCTTCGGTACTGACGATATATATTACCCAATTTATCCCAAAGTGAGATAAATTTCTCCTTTAACAGTGTTCGCTTTTCAATAGAGAAATTCAGGAAAAACTGTTGGATCGCTTGTTCTTGCTCTTCGTCGAGAAAGTTGTAATCGTCCATGACGTTTTTCAGGTCCTGAAGATTGGTAAATAGCTTGTCGGCATCAACCATATTTTTGTCCACGTCATCGAAGTCGCTTATCAGTAGCTCACCCCAGAAGTAGAAATCGTCAAGTGATTCTTCGCTTTTCGTTTCTTCACGGAATACCTTGTAGAGTTCACATACCAGACGAATCGGATCTCCTAACTTCAAGACTGAAAGCTGTTGGAACAGTTCGCTGATGCTCACATAAGCAGGTGACCAAAGTGGTTGATCGGATTGGTTGGCTAAATGCTCGTTAAAGAACAGGCTGGCACGTTTATTTGGGAAAACGATAGCTGTACGTGACAGATCGTTCCCTATCTTGCTATAGAGGTCCTGTGCGACCAACTGGAGAAATGTTTTCATACTTTTTCAATTATTTCTTCTTCCACATACCACAGATAGCCTGTGATGTTTTTATATCCCATTCGGGAGAGGAGTTGCATGTATCCTTTCACCTGTTTGTTGTACTTTTTATTTTCTTTACCAAACTTAAAATCCACTACGACGACTTGCCCGTCTTTCATCATCACGCGGTCAGGGCGCCTGGTTTGCAATACTCCTTTATCTTTGTAGATGATGGCGCATTCGTTAAACAATTTCCACTCGCCGGAATACCATTCCTGTACTTCAGGCAGAGAGAAGGCTTTCATGGTCAAAGTACGTATTTCCTCTTCTGTCTCTTTGCTGCCGATAACACCTTCGAATACCAGTTTTTGGATGGCAGATTCTATATCTTCTTTCGTTTCAATGGCAGAAAACAGTGTATGCAATAATTGTCCATGATTTATGAAGCGGTCATCCGATTCTTCTTCGGAAAGTCCTTTTATGAAATCGGCTGAACGGTTTGATTGCCGGAACTCAATATCCGGATGCATGGATTCCATGCTAACCGGAAGTTTCTCGGGTTTGCGTGTAAGCTTGTTGCCTGAATCGACCATTTTTTCATCTTCGGACGGGCAGAGGTCACCAAACTCATATACTTGCTCCTCGTCCCATTCCTGCTCCAACTTACAGGCTGCTTGCGGTAATGCTCCGGCCAATAACTCAGACATTGTGTTTCTTTGTCCTTTCCGACTCCAGATAATCAGGTTCTTGCCCGCACGGGTAAATGCTACATAGAGCAGGTTCAGGTTGTCTACCCAAAGTTGCAAGCGCTCGTGCAAGTAGTCATTCCGGTATACCGATTCTGCCATCGCAGAAGAATAGTTTACCGGTACAATATCTAACTCGTTGAAAGGAGACTCTTGGGGTATGCACCAAACGAGTTGATTATTTGTTTCGTTTTCCATTTTCCAGTCGCAGAAGGGGAGAAGTACTGTATGAAATTCCAACCCTTTGGACTTATGGATGGAGAAGATACGTATGCCTTCTACTTCACCACTTGGTATTGTTTTACCAGATAAAGTTTCGTCCCAGTATCGGATAAAGCTGTCCGTATCTGAAGAATGGCTTTGAAGATAATCGGTCACTGCATCAAAGAAAGCAAATAAATAAGCATCCTGCTGCTCGATGCGGTGCAGCTCAAAGAGGTTGAAAAGTTCTTCCAGCAGTTCGTAGAGAGGCATCAGACGGAGTTCTGTCATCCTTTCCAGAAAAACAGAAGGCAATAGTTCTTCAGCCTTATGGAAGAGCAGTGAATTAAGATTGTTTTTGGTATGAAGTACTTGTAACTGATAGTTAGTTGCAAGTTGAGCTTTTACAATCCGATTTTCCGGATCGGAAAGATAGCGCAGGGCATCCAGCATCATGCAGATGGCAAGTGAAGCGTCAAGCCGGAAGGCTTCGTCAGACACAACCTTATAATGCAGTTGTTTGTCAAAGTAATCGGCAATGCGGGGGATACTTTTATTCTTTCTTACCAAAATGGCGATATCGTTCAGCTTTATACCCGATTGTATCAGATGTTCCACTTCCGTTCCGAGGCTGATAAGGGTTTGTTCGGTATAATCGTGTTTTTCATCTGATTCGAGAAACTCGACTTTAACGTATCCTTTTTGTTCGTTCCGGGGGGATTCTTGCTCCACATCAGCATATGCATTAATTAAAGGCTCACAAATGCTTCCCAATTGCTTATTGTGTATTTCGTTCAGATAATCTACAGCAGCCGTAAAGATACTGTTGTTGAACCGTATGATGTTGGTTTCACTTCGTCGGTTGGTCTTCAGTGTTTCTGTACGGATGGAAAAGTATCCAAGGCGTTTGTTCAATCCGTTCAGGATGCCCCAATCACCGTTTCGCCAGCGATATATAGATTGCTTGACGTCACCAACGATCAAGCTGTCCGCTCCTTGTGAGAGGCCTTCAAGAAGTAACAGTTTAAAGTTATCCCATTGCATCCGGCTGGTATCCTGAAATTCGTCAATCATCACATTACGGATGTTTGTTCCGATTTTCTCAAACACAAAAGAAGAATCTCCGTCTTTTACCAGCTGATGGAGCAGAGCATTGGTGTCTGAAAGGAGAAAGCGATTGTTTTCACGATTTAGTTGACGTACCTCTTCATCAATATTAGCCAATAGTTGTACTTTGTTTAAATGTTGCATTGAGAGCCGGCAACTGTTTACAATCCGGTTATTGCATGAGCGATGTTGCTCAGCATCTTGCAGAAGCGGCATTAAGATGGAGGAGGCTAATACGATGATGTCAGTATAGTATCTGGAAGTTTTGGCAGCCCAGTTTGTTTCGTCCTCCAGACATTTTACTACGGTTGTATTCGCTATTTCGTCCCCTAATATACCATTCCTGAGCTTATTAAAGTAGCTTCCTATCCCTTTAGCACCGTTTTTTAAATCAGTTGGCTTTAGCGATTGGCTGGAAAGTACATTTTCAAACTGCTGAGCGAAATCTTTCATTTGTTCAAGAGCGGCTGTTTCCATCTCTTTTAATGTCTTGCGATACTCGCGGATTACATTCGGGTCGCGAAGACGTTGACGGAGACCGTCACCTTTTTCAATATACCCTTCATCAAAAATATTGCGTCCGAAATTTTTAATCTCATCCGAAACATTCCAGCGTTTGTCATCAGCAATGCGTTCGTTTATGTAATCAAGTAGCCATGCCAATACCGGTGAATTAGGGCCCAATTTTTCAATCATACTGTCTACGGCATCACTTAATACTTCAATATTATTCAGCTCGATATTCAGGTTGGGACTCAGCTCAAGTTCGCGGGCCAGATTACGCATGACGGATTGGAAAAAGGAATCGATGGTTTCGACACGAAACCGGCTGTAATCATGGAGCATGTAGCTCAAAGCTATGCCAGCTGTTTTTCGTATTTCATCTTCCGAACGGCCTGTCTCAGCGATGATGCGTTTTAGGTACGCATCCGAGTCCGGGTCAGCTATATGTATTCCATATAGCTGACTGAGAATACGTTCCTTCATTTCGGCAGTAGCTTTATTGGTGAAAGTCACTGCCAATATCTGGCGGTAGGCACGCGGGTTTTGTATTAGCAACTTGATATACTCAGCGGCCAGGGTGAATGTTTTCCCGGAACCGGCAGAGGCTTTATAGACAATAAGTTCGCTCATTCACAGTTTATGTTGGATAATAATTATTTTCTTTTTACTATTTCAAACGGCACGCGCACTGAAACACCGTTTTTCATTAAATTGGTCAGGTTCGGATATAACCGTTCTTTGAAAGAGTCCCAGCTGCGATGTTCCATTTGGGTCCATCCGGCTTCTGCCAATGCCAGTCCGCGAGGATAGGTCATGTACGTTACCCGGTTGATATCTTTTATTGCTTCTCCCCAAAGCGTTCCCATTACGCCCAGAATATGTGCTTGTTCGGATGCAGGTCTTCCGTATCCCGGGTCAAATTGATAACAAGTTTCGAGCGTTGTGACAGGCATTCCCCAATTGTTGAATTCCGGAAGATCACCTTTAAACTGGGGATAATCGAGATATGCAAATTCTCCCGGTGCCATGATCAGAGGGTTGCCGTGCTGTCGGGTCAGCTCCTGGCAAGTAGGTGTCAATCCGTATCTCCAGCTTACGAGTGTCACATCTTTGGGGTAAGGAAACAGATAGTCATTGGCAGGCATACGAATATTATCCAGTTCGCACCAAAGGATCGGCTGTTTTCCATCTGCCCGTACAAAACTGAGCATTCGGTCGAAGAAAGGAATCATTAACTGAGATGCTTTTTCATATTTCAGTTCTTTCATCATCTTTTGGCAGCGTTCGCATTTGGTCCAGTTTTTTTCTATTACTGCCTCGTCGCCTCCCAAATGGATATAGCGTGAAGGGAAGAGAGCACTTACTTCGTCAATAATGTCTTTGTATACCGTGTATACCTTTTCATTATTGGCGCAAAGCATTAAATCTACTGTTTTACCCACATTCTTTTCAATGGTATCGGTATGTGTACATCCCAATTCCGGATAAGCGGCTAATACAGCGACCGTATGCCCGGGAATGTCCAGTTCCGGGATTATTTCAATATGGCGTTCAGCTGCATAATGAATCAGATCGGTTAGTTCTTCCTGAGTATAAAAAGGTTGTCCGGCTGTAAGCTTCGGGTGCTTTTTGATCTCCATTCTCCATCCCTGATCATCTGTCAGGTGGAGTTGAAGCACATTGTATTTGTATCGTACCATTTGGTCAATGTAGAATTTTACATCTTCTACCGGCAAAAAATGCCGGGCAGGATCGAGCATTAAAGCCCGATATTCAAAGCGTGGAGCGTCATCAATGCTGACTGCAGCCATTTCTTTCCGATTGGTGGTACATACATCTCCTAAAAGTATTTGATCAACCGTCATTACCCCATAGAAGACAGCTGCTGCACTGGCTCCGCTAATGGTAATTCCTTTCTGATCTATTTTGAGTTTATAATGTTCTTTCCCGTTTAGTTGCGGATCAATAGTTAACCGGATGGCTGATTGCCGTGAGCCGGAAAGAGGGATATTTATTTGCATCCGATCTTTCAGGATGGCTTGCAGGGTGGTAGCCGCAAACTTAAGTTCCGGTTGCTCTGGATGAATAGAGATATTTTTGCCTGTCAGGCTAAAAGGTTTACTTTGCAGTTGCTCTATATGATTGGGCATAGGCAACAGGGCCGAACGATTGTTTTGTGCAATTGCCGTAAAGGCAAAAAGAAGGAAAATCAGTCCTAAATAGTTTTTCATGGGATTAATTTATTTAATTAGTTTCGCGGCAAATATACGATTATTGTACGAGAAAACGGACACTTCAGCACAGAAAGAGGGGAGAACTGAACTTTCTTTTTAATCGAAAACTTGCATAAAAATGTGATATTTACTCATGAAATAGAGAAAAAAAGTCAAAATGTATCATTCTTATTAGGTATTATGGGCTATTTTGTTACCTTTGCGCCCCCTTATTCCATAGCGTAGAATAAGGTTAAGTGCTAATTAGATTTAACATGAGACTAAAAACAATCCTACTGACCACTGTGGCCACCGGTTCATTTTTGTGCGAGCCTGTCGCTGCTATGCGTGTTGAACCTCCCGCTATTTCTGAAATGGGATGGTTCTCGAAAAAGAAAAAGAAGAGTAATCCCCAAGACAGCGTCAAAGTTGAGAATGAGTATGAGAAACTGACGGGAAGCGATAGTGTCGCTCATCGCGGTATGTTCAATGTGTTCCGGAAGAAGAATGATTACTACTTTGAGATTCCCGCCACTTTGTTGGGACGTGATATGCTGGTAGTAAATAAACTGCAACGAGTACCTTCGGAACTGAATGAGGCCGGAGTGAACCGCGGAACTAACTATGAGAACCAAATGATCCGTTTGGAACTGGACAAGCCGGCTAATAAATTATTAATCCGTCAAAGTCGGCCTTTGCCTCTTTCTCCATCCGAAGATGCTATCAGCCAATCGGTGAAGGACAACTATATATCTCCGTTAATAGCCGGTTTCAAGATAGAGGCATATAATAATGACTCTACCAGCATGTTGATTAAGGTAAACGATATATATGATGGTACGGAGACAAGTATTAATAACGTATTTACCAATATTAATCTGGGAACATCGGCTATAAAGAACTTATCGAGAATTTTATCCATTAAGTCTTTCGATAATAATGTAGTGGCAACTTCAGAACTCACTACACGTGTCACAGAAGGGACTACTACTATCTACGTGACAGTGGAGGTAAGTTCGTCTATCCTGTTGCTTCCCGAAGTGCCGATGACCGGACGTCTGGATAATCCTCGCGTGGGGTATTTTACTAATCCTCTGACTAACTTCAGTGATGGTCAACAACGGGTGAATAAAAAACAATTCATTACCCGCTGGCGTCTTGAACCAAAGCCTGAGGACAGGGAAGCATATCTGCGCGGTGAACTGGTAGAGCCCCATAAGCCCATTGTATTTTATATAGAAAACTCTACGCCTTATCGGTGGAGGAAGTATATCAAACAGGGAATTGAAGACTGGCAGGTAGCTTTTGAGCGTGCCGGATTTAAGAATGCCATTATAGCCAAAGATATTACCGATGATATGGAGGTGGATATGGATGATGTAAACTACTCTGTATTGACATATGCCGCATCTACCAAGGCAAATGCGATGGGACCCTCTATTCTTGATCCGCGTTCGGGGGAAATACTTGAGGCTGATATAATGTGGTGGCATAATGTGCTTTCAATGCTTCAGGAGTGGATTACGGTACAAACCGGTGTGGTTCGTCCCGAAGCTCGCGGCGTAACACTGCCGGATAGTCTGATGGGGGATGCTATGCGTTTTGTCGCTTGCCATGAAGTAGGGCATTCACTCGGGTTACGTCATAATATGATGGGTTCTTGGGCTTTTCCTACCGACTCTCTTCGTTCGAAAGCATTTACCGACCGGATGAATTCTACTTCATCATCCATAATGGACTATGCCCGCTTTAATTATGTGGCACAGCCCGGTGACGGTGTGAAAGCTTTGTCACCTCATATCGGACCTTATGATATTTTTGCCATAGAATACGGTTACCGTTGGTATGGCAAACAGACTCCGGAAGAAGAAAAAGGATTGTTGCAGGATTTTCTGGCAAAACATACCGATCGGCTTTACAAGTATAGCGAGGCACAGGATCCCCGGGATGCCGTTGACCCTCGTGCGCAGAACGAGGATCTTGGTGATGACCCCATCCGTTCTTCGCAGTATGGTATTGCCAATTTGAAGCGTATTGTTCCTCAAATAATCCAGTGGACCACTACCGGGGAGAAAGGGCAGACATACGAAGAGGCGTCACGTTTGTATTACGCAGTTATCAATCAATGGAATAATTATCTCTATCATGTGATGGCAAATATCGGGGGTATCTATATTGAGAATACAACCGTAGGTGATGGCGAGAAGACTTATACGTTTGTGGAAAAAGAGAAGCAGCAGGCTGCTTTGAAGTTTTTGCTCGATGAAGTATTGTGTTATCCTAAGTGGTTGTTCGATCCGGAGGTTGCACAATATACTTATCTGCTCAGAAATACACCTTTAGGAGTAGTGGAGAATGCACCGACTCAAGTGTTGAAAAATGCACAGTCCTATATCTTTTGGGACTTGCTATCAAATAATCGCCTGATGCGTATGCTTGAGAATGAGTCTGTAAACGGCAGAAAGGCTTTCACAGCCGTGGAAATGATGGATGGTCTGCATAAGGGGATTTTTGCCGTAACCGAGCGTGGCGGCTTACCCGATGTGATGACCCGCAATTTGCAAAAAGGCTTTGTAGATGCATTGATTACTGCTGCTGCCGAAAGCGAAGGAGTGAAGGTGAACAAAAAGTTGACCGATAACCATTTCTTGTTCGATCATCAGGCACCGCTTTGCAGTTGTGACGATCATGCACATCGTTCGGCATACGCCGACCGTATGGGGGCACGCCGTGAACTGAATTTTTATGGTTCTCAGATAAATCGTATTTCCGATGCCATTTCAGTGAAACGGGGAGAGCTGCTCCGCATTAAAGATTTGCTCCAGAGCCGTTTGGGTACATCGGATGTAGCCACCAAATATCATTATAAAGATTTGATTTTGCGTATCAACACTGCGTTAGGCATTTCTAAGTAAATACACCAAAAACACAAAGTTCCCTCTGACAAACACTCAACGATTTTATTTGCTGAGCGAGGGGCTTTGTGTATTTATATAAATAAAAGACAGTTTTCAAAATGAGTATTAATTTTATAGGATGTAACAAATGAAAAGACACGTTTTTATTCTTTTATTGTCTTTTGTCGGAGCATTGACTTCTGCATTTGCCGCCGACAGGCAAGTTCAAGGAGTGGTGATCTCATCGGAAGATAATATGCCGTTGATAGGTGCTTCTGTCTATATAAAGGCAGAGGATCTGTCAAAAGACGGCAACTCTCCGACAATGACAGGAGTGATTACCGACATAAATGGTAAATTCAATATTTCAGTACCCGAGGGAGTAACTCGTCTATTCTGTAGTTATGTAGGATATGATGTGCAGGAAATTAAGCTTGTTCCCGGGAAGAATCAATATGAAATAACTCTTTCTCCATCGGCACAAATGCTTGATGCAGTAGTAGTGACCGGTTATCAAACTGTAGAACGTCGTAAACTGACAGCTGCCGTTGGGAAGCTGAACATTTCGGATGAAACTATTGGTGCTGTAAAAAGTATCGATCAGGCATTGGCCGGACAAATTGCCGGACTTTCCGTAACCTCTACTTCCGGTGCACCCGGTGCACCGGCAAAAATACGTATTCGTGGAACTTCGTCATTAAATGGAACTCAGGATCCGTTGTGGGTTCTGGATGGTATTCCATTGGAAGGTACGGATGTACCTCAGCCAGAGATCTTGAATGATATTTCTAATATACAACAGTCGTCTATTGCCGGATTGAATCCTGCGGATATTGAAAATATTACCGTACTGAAGGATGCGGCTGCTACTGCCATTTACGGGGCTCGCGCTGCAAATGGTGTGATTGTGATAACTACTAAAAAAGGAAAAGTAGGGAAGCCGGTGATTAACTTTTCTTCAAAGTTTACTTATATGCCTACACTGAGTTCCAAGCGTTTGAATCTGTTGAACTCTCAGGAGAAAGTAGATCTGGAACTTGAACTGCTCCGTTCTAATTTTGCCTATGGGAATAATAAGGGTGGAGTCTCTAAAATCATTTCCGGCTACGGTCTGACCGATGCATACAAAAACGGGGGCTGGGGAGCATTGACTTCTGAAGCGCAAGCCGATATCAACCGGTTACGGGATACTGAAACCGATTGGAATGATATTCTCTTTCGTGATGCTTTTAATCAGGAGTATAGTTTGAGCCTTTCGGGAGGTAACGAACGTGTAACCTATTATACCTCTATCGGATATTATAAAGAAAACGGTAACGTAAAAGGTGTTGGGTTGGATCGTTTGAATATTGTAGCGAAGACTTCGTATAAAGTCAACCGCATGTTAAAGTTCGGTGCTTCTTTGTTTGCCAACCGTCGTAATAACAAAACTTACCTGACAGATACGTACGGATTAGTGAATCCGGTTTACTATTCACGCAAGGCTAATCCATATTATCAGCCTTTCGACGCAAATGGAAATTACGTGTACGATTTCGATGTACAAAATACTTCTGATACAGATTTAGGTTTTAATATTTTTGAGGAACGTAAAAATACATCGAACGAAGAGACGATCAATGCGATTTCATCTATTTTCGATGCTGAACTGAGATTCAATGATAAGCTGAAGTTTACTACCCAGCTTGGGTTGCAATTAGATAAGGCCTCAAAAGAACAGATTGCCGACCAGGAAAGTTTCTCAATGCGTTTAACCCGTAAGAACAGTAAATATTGGGATTCTGCTTCTCAAAGCAACAAATACTTCATACCGGACGGAGGCGTGCACAAAGCATATGAAAACACGAATTCTCAGATTACCTGGAAGGCAATGGGAGAATATCGGGATAGCTTCAATGATATTCATGAACTGGAAATAATGGTGGGTACTGAATTGCGTAAAACCTGGTATGAGACACTCTTTTCCGCGGGATATGGCTTCGACAGACAGACGTTGACTACGAAGCCGGTTATCTTTCCGGACGAAGATCGTGCCAAACAATTTCCACTCCATAAGAAAACGTATAAAGAGAATGCTTATGTTTCTTTCTTCTCCACAGCTTCCTATTCGTTGATGAACCGTTATACATTCGGAGGAAGCATCCGTTTTGACGGTTCGGATTTATTTGGTGTCGATAAGAAGTACCGTTATCTCCCTCTGTATTCAATAAGTGGATTATGGCGGTTATCGAATGAACCTTTTATGCAGGGAGCCAGAAAGTGGATGGATAATCTTGCATTCCGTGCTTCATATGGTATTCAGGGAAATATAGATAAAAACACTTCTCCTTTCTTGTTGGGCAAATATGTGGTAGACAATATTTTACCGGGTGGATCCGAACATATGATCGATATAAACTCGGCTCCGAACAAGAAGCTTCGTTGGGAGAAAACTCAATCCGTGAATGTTGGGTTTGATTTCTCGGTACTCAATCAGGCAATTAACCTGAGTGTGGATTATTACTATCGTAAAGGTACAGATCTGATCGGAAGACAAATGTTGCCTCTTGAAACCGGTTTTGTTTCGACCAGTGTCAATTGGGCGAGTATGACCAATAAAGGTGTGGAAGTATCTCTTTCCACACGAAACGTTGCTACCAAAAATTTCTCATGGTATACGAACTTCAACTTTGCCTACAATAACAACAAGGTATTGCAGGAAGCTATTCCGGAGGCTCAGACTACTCCGGGGCGTGAAGGATATCCGGTCAGTGCTATTTTTGCGATAAAGACTGCCGGATTGGATGCGGATGGTTATCCTCTGTTCTATGATAAAGAAGGGAAGAAGGTTACTTTGAAAGAACTGTATCGCTTACAGGATCCTTATGGATTAGGTTTTACGGTTAGTTCGGATGTAACTCCGGCAGAAGAACGTGGATTTTATTCATATATGGGTTCGGAAGATACTCCTTATACCGGTGGTCTGATCAATACATTCAGTTATAAAAACTGGGAGTTGACAGCGAATTTATCCTTTAATTTAGGAGGATATGTACGTACGACCCCTTCCTATAACTCTATCAATTTTGATCGGGGACAGAATGTGAATCGTGACATTTTGGATCGTTGGACTCCGGAAAACACCGACGGACATTTACCGGCATTGATTACCAGTGAAAAACGTGCTGATGAGTATTATTGGTATGATCAAAAGAGTGATATATATCGGAATCTGGATATTTGGGTGAAGAAGCTGAACTATTTCCGTTTGCAGAATCTGCGTTTAGGTTATCGTTTACCGGAGAAAATGACCAAAGCTTTGGGAATGGGGTCAGCTTCGGTAGCTATTGAAGGACGTAATCTACTTGTATTTGGTTCAAGCTACAAGAATTTCCTCGATCCGGAATCAATGTACAATCCGTATGCACCGCCCATTCCTAAATCAGTTACGTTTAGCTTGAATTTGAATTTTTAATCATTAAGCAGAAAAAAGAAGATGAAAAAAATATATGTTTTGACTTTATTGAGTTGTCTGTTGATGCTATCTGCCTGTGATAGTTATCTGGACATAAAACCGGTGGGAAGCGTGATCCCCCAAACTGCTGAAGAGTATCGCGCTTTATTGGCGCGTGCTTATCTGAATGTACCGAAGGACCGCGGACAAGCTTGTTTCCGTTCGGACGAGATGATGGTGAATGATAATGAATACGACCGGAATTCATTCGGAGACATCGAACGTTGGAATGATGTTTCTCCGTTTCCGGGAACGAATCAGTTTACCTGGTCCAATTTCTATAATGTACTTTTTATAGCTAACCAGTTGATCGAGAATGAAAAAGAAATTACAGAGGGCACTCCTGAAGTAGTGAACCAGTTGGTGGGGGAGGCCTATCTACTTCGTGCTTATATGCATTTTGTTTTGGTAAACTTACATGGTCAGCCATATACTAAGCCCGGAGCCTTAAGTTCAAAGTCAGTACCTTTGAAGTTGGATACGGATATTGAAAAGACATTAGGACGCAATACTGTAGAAGAAGTTTATATTTCTATTTTGTCAGATATCGAACGAGCTCGTGAACTGATAAACAAAGAAGAATGGGAAACAGTTTTCTCTTATCGGTTCAGCGTTCTGGCAGTAGATGCATTGCAGTCTCGTGTCAGCCTATATATGGGTGAGTGGCAGAAATGTCTTGAATCTGCTGAAGCAGTATTAGCAAAAAAATCTGTTCTTGTTGATATGAACGAAGCCTCCTTTGTTCTGCCTAATCATTTTGAATCAGTTGAAACCATAACGGCATTGGAGCAAGTTATGAGTTCAGTAGTCAATAACGCTGCATGGGCTCCTGCCTCTTTTCTTACTATTTATCAGGAAGGTGACAGGAGATTGGCTGCCTATTTTGCTGCTCCCGATGAAAATGGAAATCGAAAGAGTTCTAAAGGAGGGAAAAGAGATTACTCCTGTACTTTCCGTGTAGGTGAACTTTATCTCAATGCAGCCGAGGCTGCTGCGCGTCTGGACAAATTGCCGCAGGCACGTACGCGTCTTTTGGAACTGATGCAGAAACGTTACACTCCCGTAGCTTATGTTGAGAAAAAGAATGCTGTGAATACAATGGATAAAGATGCTTTGATTGGTGAAATATTGAATGAACGTGCCCGTGAACTTGCTTTTGAGGGACATCGCTGGTTTGACCTTCGTCGTACTACGCGTCCACGGATTGTGAAAGTCCTCCAAGGCGAAACCTATATACTGGAACAGGATGATCCACGCTATACGATTCCTATTCCGAAAGATGCTATTGCTGCCAATCCGGGATTAGCCAACTAATACACATGAAGATCTAAAAAAGCACACACAACCCAAGCCGCAGAGTCTATAAAAAGACTTTGCGGCTTTTTTTATTTGTAATTTATCGCTGTGCCCTAATAAATAGCTTACGTTAGTATTGATTTAGAATGAAACTTTACTTGTCAGAAAAGTAATTATCTCCTTTCAGAATGTATGAACGGAATTCAGGGGATACAAATTGAGTATTTTATTTATATATCTGCAAATTAGATGATTAGAATGCTTTGTCGCTTGTCGGTCAAAGCCTTGTTTTAACACAGTGTTAAAGCAAGGCTTTTGATGATAAAGAAGAAGTCTTTTAAGTGCAAAAGATTTATTCTTTCTATTCAAGAATGGAATACTTTAAGAATAGCATTAACATTGTTAATTGGGAATTTTTCCGAAACGAGGAGCCGTATTGTTCTATTTTATAGGATATAGGAAAAAACTAACAGATTCCTTTGTGGGTGATTGGACAAAACCGTATTTTTAGAGGTCATAATACTGATATTGATGAATTATCAGAATGTATGTGATAAAAATCAGAATAGAGAATAGAAGGAAATAGCGTAAATTTGCCCAATATCGTCATTTAGTAAATAAGAAGCCATATAACACAGACATTATGCCTGACGAAATAAAGAATATAAAAACATACCGGAAAAAAGAACGCATGATTCTCTCCCGCTCCATACGGAGAAGGAGAAGGTATATTGAGGTAGCTTTCGGAAATAACGATGCTGCAAGGCTATTGTTGTCAAAGGAGAAGGGTGTGCTGTTTGAAAGTGACAAGGCATACCAGCCGGCAGAAGACTTTGTTTTGGCAGAGTTCTTCGACTGTTATGTGAATCTTGCATTTATTGACTATTCCAAAGTAACAGACACTACAAATAAACCGGAGAAAGAAAAGACCATCCGCTCGGAACTGCCTGCGGGCTTTTGGGAAAAGCTGAAACAGATGCGTTACAGCAATCATACAATACGGGTATATACTACCTATATCGGAGATTTTCAACAGTATTTTGCCGGAAGCAACCTGAAAAGGATTTCGCCGGACGAAATTAATGCCTACCTGCTTCATCTGATAGACAAGAAAAATATCTCTTCCTGCCAACAGAACCAACGTATCAACGCGATCAAGTTCTATTATGAAAAGGTGCTGGGCAACGAACGTCACTGCTACAAGGTAAACCGTGCAAAACGTGAGAAGACATTGCCGGATGTATTGAGCAAGGAAGAAGTGAAAGACTTTCTAACAGTAGCTAAAGAAGATTTGCGGTTTTATTGCATGTATTCGCTGTTGTACTCGGCAGGGCTTCGTATCAGCGAATTGCTGAATTTAAAACCGGATGATATAAACATTTCCCGTTCACTGATACATGTGCGACAGGGAAAAGGGAAGAAAGACCGATATACGCTGCTATCCAAACCGTTTATCAATAAACTGGAAGAATATAGGATAGCATATCAGCCGGAAAAGTGGCTTTTTGAACGTGAAGCCGGAGTACAATTCTCTGAAAGTATCGTTTCCAAAAAACTGAAAGAGATAGCCCATGAAGCAGGAATAACAAAAAGAGTATATCCCCATTTGTTCCGCCATTCGTTCGCTACACATTTGATAGAACAAGGAACAGACTTGAAAATCATAAAAGAACTGTTGGGGCATGAAAATATTAAAACCACCGAGATGTACGTCCATATTGCAGACACTTACAAAAGCAAAATTAAAAGTCCGTTGGACGATATTTTAGAAGAAGAGATTTAATAAAATACTTAGAGAAAATAACAGCGAAACATTAAATGACCGCTGTTAGCATAACGTTAGCATTGAAAATAAACAGAGAAAATGATCCAATTAAAAAGAAAAGAAGCTATTAGGTTAATAAAATACCACCATCTTCTCCATTTATCAAATGAAGAAAAGGCAGATATAATATCTGATTATAATTTCAAAGTAAAAGTATATGACAAAAGCAGCAGTTTGGATTTTAAAGAGATTCAAAAATATAGTAATAATAAGTATATACTTGATCGATTTTCATATAATGATTTAGTTACTAATGAATACATTGAAGAGATTTTCTTTGCTTTATATAATATTCATATTGAGTTAATTGATAAGCCGGTGTCATTATTAGGATATTGTTGTCCATGTTGTAACTATAAAGTATATAGAAAAATGGAAATATTTGATATTTGCCCTGTTTGTATGTGGGAAAATACAAATACTGGAGAAGATCAATATAGTGCCCCTAATCGTTCTACATTAAAAGAGTATCGACAAGCGTTTTTAAATAATCAAAAGTTAGAGCCTAATAATCTTAAATATATACAGTATGAATTAGGGAGTATTTAATTGGGGAACAATATATCAAAATCAACAATAAAAACATCATGATAAAGTAAAAATAAATGCTAACAAACGGCTTAACTTCCGAAAAGTTAGTTAGCCGATAGACATTATCAACCAATAAACAAAGAATATGGAGCTGAAAAAATGTTTTCTATATAAAGCAATCCCCACCACCAATACAGACAAACCGTTTTTTGGTTGGATTGGTGGTTGTCCACCTGTATGTTTTGATAAAGAGGATACTTCTTTAATGGGTTATCTTTTTTATATGACTATCATATTACCTAATAAGCAAAGACAGATTTCTATTTTTCTACCTGAAGATTGGGAAATCTATCTAAATAAGGATAGGTATCCCGATTGTGCAATCAAGGTAATTGAACATGATGTTTCATTGGAAGGTATAACAATAGAGCTACAACATCCAGTAATTATAAAGCATGATATTATTCTTTACAAAGAGTGTTGTGATACTGAAACCGAAAGTGAACCCTTCTTGGTAAAGCTGGGTGGTAAACCTCGCTTAGTTCAAAATAAAAAAATCTATTATGATCAGTTGGAAAAAGATGGCTATTCTTTTTATATGCAAATAGACGAAGACGGCTATCCACTTGATGGACTATTGAAAGGCAATTATCCTTTCTGCTATGGTGCATTATATCTGTATGCCAAGCAAAACAATAGCATTGTAGAAAACATTATTGCTGGTTATTGGCAATCGACATAAAAAGAAAAAAGGTTGATAACACGTGACTAAATCTCTTTTAAGAGTGATTAGCCACATTTCATTATCGACTATAAACAAAAAATAGAATTGTAAAATATAAGTAAATATGAAATACTATGAATTAGCAGACTATTACAAAAGAGATGTAAACTTTGTATTTGATGAAAAAAAGAATGATTTAGATTACTTTGTTTTAAGTGAAGGTCATCCCGTTATCTACAATCATCCTATCTATTATACTATTGATAAGATTGATTCTTACATTGATAAATATGATTTTTTGCCAACATTAGGTCCTTCACTTGTTAGCAAAAAATTTAGAAACACTTTTTCTTTTCTTGAAAATTCTGAATTACAATTTTTTAATGCTGTTATAACAGATAAAAAGGGGAATCAGATTAATGACTTTTTTGCATTAAATATAACTAATACATTAGAATGCTTGGATTTGAATAAATCTGTAATAGAAACAACAAGATATGGTATTAGAACAATGAAGAAAATCTTTTTCTTAACGGATGCTCTTAATAAATTTTCGATAGTACGTATGAAAGAACATAAATCTTATATTGTTGTTACGGAAGAGTTTAAGAATATATGTGAAAAATCCAATCTGAAAGGTATAAGATTTTTAAGTGAAGGAGATTCAATTTATACAAATGTATAAATTGGTCGATAACAAGCGGCTCAACCTCCCCTAAAAGGTCGGTTAGCCACCAAACATTATCCACCAAGAAAAAAAATGAAATGGTTAAATTAGTTGATTATACAGAATATCTTTCAAGAGGAGCAATCCTAAAATGTAAGGGTAAATACCCTTATGAAGATACCGTATATTTTATGGTAGCGGAGCAAATAGGTGTGCAAGCATATCAATTATGGACTATATCAGGATATTATGCAGGTATGATATTGCACAAATTACCTTCAGATGCTAATTATGAAACTTATGCAGTGAGCACTAAATGGCTTGTAGGAAATTGGCATGAATGGGGATATATTGATTGTCCTCTTGAAGATGTTTGGGTAGTTGAAAATGAAGAACTATTTTCCAATCTTAATATCAAAAAGTTAAATAGCTCTTACTAAATAGTGGTGGATAACAAGCGGATTAATCTCCATAAGGGTTGATTATCCGCCGGACATTATGTGCAACTTAAAAATGGAAAAATATGAATGATTCAGAATTTGTTAATTCATTGAAAAGAGAAATATTAAATGACTTATATAATCGCTATTTCAACACTCTAAATACATTGCCGGTGAGCGGTGGTGATGAGCGATGGAATGATAGTAAAGAATTATATAGTCATTTGAATGAAAAACAACGGCAAGAGCTAAAATCTTTTGTCCGTTTAATCATGACTGATACATTATCTAATGTTTTTGCCAAACTGGATAACGTATCATCTTTTGCCAACCAAGAAGGATTTTTTGAATTAACCTTGAACGGTAAAATAATAAGTGGAGATTTGCAGGAAATATTTCTTATGCAAATAGAAGAAAACAATGAGGCACATAACAATCACCTAAACTGCTAAACGCAGTTAGTTGAATCCCATTATCATTTCTACAATGAAAAAACGAAGAGGACTTAAAAAATATTATCGGAAACTGCATAAGCAGGATGTAAACCGATATTGGTGTGAAGCCTTATCTGATAATGAGGCTTGGTTTAACCTCGCGCACGAACATTTTGATTGGTCGGGCTATGGCAATAGATCATGGAGAGAGCATAAAGAGCATTTGGATATGCTATTCAAGCATTTTTCAATTATGGAAAATCGGCTTAAAGGTATAGAACGCCCAATCCAGATGTTTGCGGTCTTGCATATAAATGACAGCGAACAAGATGCCCTTTATTTGCACACTCCCAATCCGCATACCGATTACCCAATCAATTTCGTCAAGAACGGGTGTACTGTTGGCATAAATTGCCATGATATACCAATCACTGATTATCTCAAAGATTTGGAAAAACAAGGATACACAGTACTAACATCACCAAGAGAGACCAATAACAATTATCTTGGCTCTTTTGTGATTTTCAAAAATGGTGTGGGCGAAAGCCTGATTGTAGAAAATGATAACAAACAGCAAACCGACTGAACAAAGCGGAACGCTGCCAAACGTTATTTGCCAGAATAAATTAACAATAAAAAAAGAAAAACAATGATTAGATATATAGAGAAAGGCGACATATTCCGCATCGAGGGTGTGAGCAGTTATGCACACGGGTGTAATTGCGCTGGTGCTATGGGTAAAGGCATTGCCGTACAGTTCAAGGATAAATATCCTGATATGTATATTGAATATAAACATTTGTGCAAAGAAGATAAGTTTTGCCCCGGAGATGTATTTGATTATAATTATGGCAACGGACATATTTATAATCTTGGAACTCAAGCAACGTGGCGAACACGAGCTAAAAAAGAGTATATCACAAAGGCATTGATAAAGATGCTTGAGTTTGCCAATCGTGATAACGTAACGGCAATAGCTTTACCTGCGATCGGTGCTGGATTAGGCGGATTAAAATGGAATGATGTAAAAGCTATTTTGGAAAAAGTTTCAAATGATTATCCGAATGTTGATTTGTATATAGTTGAAACTTATCAAAGTGAATAGAGGCAGATAACAAGCGGATTAATCTCCTGAAAGTCGATTATCCGTCGGACATTAGCAACCCCAAATAAATGGAAATGATTGAAGAAACTTTAAGAACTGAATTTGAAGCATTGAAAAATGATTTTGAAACCATAAGACAACAAATAGAAAGCGATGTTGTCAGGACTGAGTTGTATGAGGGCGAGTTTTATGAACTTACCCCATATTCCTATCAGCGTAATGGTTTCAGACAAGGAAAACCTGTAAAGCGTCCTGATACAGTAAAAAGCATCAAAAATCTTTGTATTTACGGGTTTAATAATCAAAATCAAATAGTCGAAGTTAAGGTTGGTTGTTCGATTGAAAATCAGTTTTATCACACTTTCCTATATTATACAGACAATTTTGTGAAAAGTATTCTATATAATAATGGTAAACGTTTGATAAATGTACGCCATTACTTTTTCGAGGGCGGAAAGTTGAAACGGTTACAGTCATGTGGTAGTCGTGGTAGCCGTGAAGAGAATTACATCTATAATGAAAATGCCTTGACACATATTGAAATTAAACAATATGATATTGATGGCAAAAACGGTGGTGACTTAATTCACAGATTCCAATATCAGGACGATGGGAGTTTAGAAACTATTACCCAATCATTTCCAAATGGATATTCTGAAATAATCTATAAAACGAAAAAAAGGCTGCTAACAAACAGATGAAACATTTAAGGCTGTTTATCTGCCGGACATTATCGGTCAAACAATAAAAAGAAAAAGTTTATGAAACTACGAGAAGAAATAGAACCTAAAATTATTCAAATAGAAAAAATATGTCCGCAAATATCGAGGTTACTACGTGGGTATGATAGTGAAAAGGACAATAAATGTTTGAATATAATAAAAAAAATTTCTGAATTAACTCACAAAGTTATTACTAAAGATATTCTTTCTGAATATATGGAAGATGACTCTATTTGTATGGTTGCTCTTAGGCTTTCAATAGGGACTCCACCATTACTCCATATTCCATTATCGTGTGACGAACTTCTTGAAATCATACAAAGAATACATTCTAAGAATAATGTCGAATATAAAGTTAAGGCTTTTCCTGAAGATGAACTTTGGTGGGTTCTGTCACACGATTATTATGTTCCGTTATTGGAAAAAAACATGGAATTATCAGAACCTTCGCTTATTCGTGAAATGCTATATCAAGAAACTGTATTTGACAGTTTGCGGTATAAGCCGGAAGAAGTACTTGAAAAAATTTTAGGTGTAATGAAATAGACCGATAACAAACAGCAAACCGACTGAATAAGCGGAACGCTGTCAAACATTAGCAACTTGGAAATAAAAAAGAAAAAATGAACAATAATTCAATTCAAACTAATCAAATGTGTCCTGTTTGCCATAGCTTTATGATCGAAGCTCCCAATAGCGTTTGCTCTGTTTGCCATAGTAAACACAAAAAGATGTATGAGCATAGTAGTTTTATGAGCAATGAATGGACTAAAATTTCTCAAAATGGGCTAAGTGCAGTAGAGGTTCTAATTGATATATTGGATAATATTGATGCAGATACAGGTACGGATGCAGATATAATTTGGCATAGACGTAGAGTATATTTCATGAAAGATATGGTAGAGCAACTTGGTTTAAGATATTTTGCGCCTGCAACGCCTCAACAAATATTTGATTTTACTCAATCTGCAATAGATTTTTGGAATGATAAAATCTCTCATAGAGAGGCAAAAGATAAATATGATAGCATGGCATGAATCCTTCAAAAGAAAGATATTACACAGTGGGATTCCAAAAGTTTTCTTCTTTGGATGATTCAGGAAAGGGAAGATTTTGATTGGATTTGGGATCAATGGTTTGAGTGTTTACATAACTGCATACCAGAACGATGTAATGACAATATTTGGATCAGTCTTTTAGCCCAACATTTTTCAGAAGAAATAAATGCTTGGGTTAATGATGACAATTAAAGTTGCTAACAAACAGCACACCGCCTAAAACGGCACGCTGCCGAACATTATCAATAAAAAGTTGAGTATGCGAATACATGATTCTGAAACAAATAAATGCAAGAAAAAATTAATGCTTGAACCAAAAGAGTTTGAACAAGGTATAGAATATGCCCTTGCGAATGATTGTGACGGTTTACAAGTTGACACATGGAATATTGTTGATACAATAATGGATTTCAGGCTTTTCGAGAAAGTGGCTAATCAAATTGTATTCCTATCGTTTATGAATGTTAATACTACAAATGTATCCAATTTTGAATATATATACTCTCTTGAAAGATTAAAAACATTCTATTGTCAGAAAGTGGATTTGCATATAGATTTTGCTCGTTTTTCATCACTTCGGAATATTGGAATCTTTTATAATAAGAACTTTCTAAATTTGGATAAGCTGGAACAATTAGAGAGTGCGGTTATCAGCAAATTTACAGGGAAAGATATGTTGTTGTTTTCCGGTTGGAAATCTATAAAAATATTACATATCTATCAATCACAAATAGAATGTTTACGAGGCATAAAAGATTTGGTTCGGATTGATACCTTAGTTTTTGGGCATAATAGAAAGCTAACCGATATTGGCTGTATCAACCTTTTGGATTATGCCGGAGAAGTTTCATTTGAAAAGAATAGCAGACTACATGATTATTCTATGCTGGCGAATAACCGGAATATTCATAATCTTTTCATTTCGGATTTGGACGATTTGGAATTTATTAAAAGCATGAAATCCTTGTCATCATTCAAGTTTTGGAATTGCAAAAATGGAGATTTATCTCCCTTGTTGGCAAACCCTATATTGAAAGAAGTGTACTTCACACCAAACAAGAAACATTATTCGCATACATTAGAGCAGATTAAAATATTGATAACAAGCGAATGAACTGCCCTAACGGTCAGTTATTCACAAACCATTAGCATCAAAAGAAAGAAATTTTATATGAAGAATTTAGAGTTGAGAAAACCATATCAGTTACAAGAAATTATAGATTCAATATCTAAAGATATTCTTGATAATGGTTTTACGGATGCAAATTATTGTTTGTATTCCAATGAGGATATAGCAAAACTTGAATTATTGTGTTATTTGGAACTTTATCCAATAGTAACCGATGAAGATGAAGAACTTTATCCGGATTTTGTAAAAGAGAAATCTTTAAAGTTGTTCTATTATGGTCAGCAATTTGAAGATGTATTGATAAACGTTTCAAATCAAAAAGGTTCAGCTTCAATTAATGACTATATCGAAGGGCTGAATTATTACATGAAACATGATACGTTTATGGATTTTGAATGATGCTAACAAGCACCTATGCCACCTAACGGCGGCAAGCTGCATCCCATTAGCAATAAAGTTAAACAAATAAAATATCATTAAATCATGCTAAGTAATAAAGTGATAGACTATTTGAATAAACAAGGTGTATATTCGGAAAAAGAAGATAAAGCATATAAAAAGGCTTTGATAGATTTAGGAATTGATTTAAATAGTGATTTTGCATTCTTTTGTCTTCATACAACGGAAACAAGGTTTAAAGGGCGAGTTGGTAGTATAGATAATATATGTTGGTTTCTTGTATATTCAACTTATGCTCAAAGAGCAGAAGCTCTGCAGAATAATTTGGAACTACCGAAAGAATATCTTCCTTTAGATAATTTTGAGGCGGAAGGCGGTTTTTTCTATAACCGTAATACAGGAGAAGTTCTCGAAATTGAATTGGGAGAAAAACTAATCAATTTTCAGAATGGAAAGTTGTCTCCACAATGGAAAGACTTCAATTCTTTTTTAGAATGGTATTTGGGATTATAATAAGTTATTGCTAACAAGCGAATGAACCACCCTAACGATCAGTTATTCACAACCCATTATCGGTTTAATAAAATGGAAAAGGAAGGAGTAATATATTGGCTCAAACCAGAAGAGGGCGGATTGAAAAATCTGCCTACTTATGAGTTGTGTTATGCTGTTACTGTTTTACCGCAAGTGGAGCCTTCAGCATGGAGCATTAAAATGTTTATACTTGAGCCTGATAAATATGTAAGTGATTGCTTGGTCGCTTTTCTGGTTGATCATGCACCTCATGAAGTTTTAAATACCATAGAATCCGTAGATGTATATGCAGGCAATAAAAAAGTAGCTACTATAATATTAAAAACCGATAACAAACAGCAGACTGACTGAATAAGCGGAACGCTGTCAAACATTAACAGTATAAAGAAATGAAAAATGAAAAATTATTATATAGCTTTCGATTCTTTGATAAAAGAAAGAAATGATGTATTGAAACACATGGTAGAACATCAAACAGAAATAGTAAATCATGTGAAAACAGCTAAATGCTATGAGCTATATAGTAGTTCAGCCGATGATTTAGGTATTCTTACTCCCAGTTTAATCAGAGATAAAATTACAAGTGGGTATCATAAAGGTAGGAGACTCAAACAGAAACCTTTGAAAAAAGGATATGTTTCATATGAATTTGATAATACAATGAGGCCTTTAAGAATACGTAAGTATAATAAAGAAGGCCATTTAGATGTAACTTTTTATTTTATTGATTACAATGATGCATTATTTGCCATACCATGTGGAGGGAATAACCCCTTATATATCTATCCTACTGATTTACACAAAATAGAATATAGAGAAGGCCAAATATGGAGATATTCAACCATTACTTCTAATTCTTTATGGCAGGAAGTATATGATTTTGCAAAGAACGATTATGTAGAATGCAAGAACTGCTACTATGTGTCTAATTTGGTTGGAAGTGACAACAGTGTCCTTGAGGAACAAAATAGTTCCCCTCTACAAACATGGTTGGCAAAAATTTATATGATTGAAAATAAGGTTTCAAGATTACTGTATTATAATTTTTCTAATAATAAAGAAGAATTGATATATGAATATGGAAAAAAACATACCGATAACTCCTATCACTCGTGAAGAAATGGTACGAAATCAGTATTCTTACTCAACGGTATGGTTTCCTATTGATTTAGAAAACAAAATAATAGAAAAACTGGCTACTAACAAGTGTATCAATCGCCCCTGAAAGGTCGATTATCCGCCAAACATTACCAATAATGCCATAAAATAATAAAAATGAATTTGAAAGATAAAACGTTAGATATTACAATTAAAGACTACTTGTTGTCAGGTGGCATTAAACATATTAATCCATATGCCGATTTTAAAATAAATGAATTTAAAAATATGGCAACAGAAATATGGACAACACCTGAGTCAGATTCAATGATTATTTCGATAAACATAAACAAAGTGACAACTTTTGAGATTGTATATGATAATAAAGATCATTATTATGTACACGATTCTTTAAATTTCAATATCGGGTTATTAAGAAATTCCCCCAAGTATGTACATAGATTAGGATTGTTTTACGCTAAAGAGCTTGAAAAATCAGAATACATGAATAGCCTAAAAATTGTCGGTGAAGTATCAGACCAAGAGGAAAAGGTTTTATTCTTGAGCAATGGAGTTAATTTGCATTTTCTAAAAAGTGATAAAACAGATGATTATTTAATCATAAAAATCGTCCCTGATGGAGAAGAATACAGGAGTTCTATTAGGAAAATTTTTAGGGAAGTTAATCTATCGGTAACAAACGGATGAATTGCTCTAATGATCAATTATCCGCCAAACATTATAAGCAACAGAAAAACGGAAACAATATGATAAAATACATTTCGGGAGAT
>ENA-ORME01000063-ORME01000063.1-human-gut-metagenome-genome-assembly--contig:-NODE-63-length-41490-cov-12.864173_pt1 | contig 41490 bp, 35 predicted proteins | sample MGYA00242097_ERZ508983 | MGnify/ENA primary metagenome ERZ508983 (study PRJEB26280, sample SAMEA2531408) | human gut metagenome | biome: human gut; feature: human-associated habitat; material: faeces...
TAATCATTTTGTTTAAACTTTTAAGGGTTTTATAATATTTGTTCAAATATCTCTCAGCTCGCGCATTTGTTTTATTTTCAAATGCGGTGCAAAATTACAAAAATGTTTTTATATTCGCATATTAAATTCACATTAAATATTGAAAAAAGATGGGAAAGAGCACATTTTTACAAGACTTTAAGGCGTTTGCTATGAAAGGGAACGTCATTGACATGGCTGTCGGTGTAGTTATCGGCGGCGCGTTTGGGAAGATCGTATCGTCACTGGTGGCGAATGTTATTATGCCTCCAATAGGCTTATTGGTTGGTGGTGTGAACTTTACAGATCTGAAATGGGTAATGAAAGCGGCTGAAGTTGGAGCAGACGGTAAGGAGATTGCTCCTGCCGTATCTCTGGATTACGGACAATTTCTGCAAGCAACTTTTGACTTTCTGATTATAGCTTTTGCTATATTCCTATTTATACGTCTGATCACTAAACTGACTACGAAGAAGGCGGCAGAGGAAGCCCCGGCTGCTCCTCCTGCGCCACCTGCTCCTACTAAAGAAGAGGTGTTGCTGACTGAGATTCGTGACTTGCTGAAAGAGAAGAAATAAGTACTTGTATAATAAAATAGGAGATTCTGTTTTGAGTCTCCTATTTATTATATATAAGTCTCTCTGACATCGTTTCCCTTTTCGGATTTTATGTTGTCCGATGATATATTTCTCTCGTAAATTTCGATTTTTCTGTTTATTCTTCTATCTTTTTGCCTACTTTTTTCTACTTTTGCAAATCATTTATTCAAAATCCAACCATTGATATGCAGGAGAAAATAATAATTCTTGATTTCGGTTCGCAGACAACACAGCTTATAGGCCGCCGTGTACGTGAATTGGATACGTATTGTGAAATCGTTCCTTATAACAAGTTTCCTAAAGAAGACCCGACTATTAAAGGGGTTATTCTCTCCGGAAGTCCTTTCTCGGTTTACGATAAAGATGCTTTCAAAGTAGATTTGAGTGAAATTCGTGGTAAATATCCGATATTGGGTATTTGTTATGGTGCACAGTATCTGTCATATACCAATGGCGGAAAAGTGGAACCGGCCGGAACGCGTGAGTATGGACGTGCTCATTTGGCTTCTTTCTGCAAAGGTAATGTACTGTTTAAAGGAGTGCGTGAGGAGTCGCAGGTGTGGATGAGTCATGGAGATACGATTACTGCTATTCCTGATAATTTCAAGAAAATAGCTTCAACAGATAAAGTAGAGATTGCTGCTTATCAGATAGAAGGGGAGCAGGTATGGGGTGTTCAGTTCCATCCGGAAGTATTCCATAGTGAAGACGGAACTCAAATCCTGAAGAACTTTGTGGTAGATGTTTGCGGCTGCAAGCAAGACTGGTCGCCGGCTTCTTTTATTGAGAGCACGGTTGCCGAACTGAAAGAACAGTTGGGTGATGATAAGGTTGTTCTCGGTTTGAGTGGTGGAGTCGATTCATCGGTTGCGGCAGTGCTGCTGAATAAAGCTATCGGCAAGAACTTGACTTGTATCTTTGTAGATCATGGTATGCTGCGTAAGAATGAGTTCAAGAATGTGATGAAAGACTACGAATGTCTCGGTCTGAATGTGATTGGCGTTGATGCCAGCGAAAAGTTCTTTACGGAACTGGCTGGTGTGGCCGAACCGGAAGCTAAACGTAAGATTATAGGTAAGGGTTTCATTGATGTGTTCGATGTAGAAGCTCATAAGATAAAAGACGTGAAATGGCTGGCCCAAGGTACAATCTATCCGGATTGCATCGAGTCATTGTCTATCACGGGTACAGTGATAAAGAGCCATCATAATGTAGGTGGACTTCCTGAAAAGATGAATCTGAAATTGTGTGAGCCACTTCGTTTGTTGTTTAAGGATGAGGTTCGTCGGGTAGGTCGTGAGTTGGGTATGCCGGAACATTTGATTACTCGTCATCCATTCCCTGGACCGGGTTTGGCTGTACGTATTCTTGGAGACATCACCCGCGAGAAAGTGCGTATCCTGCAAGATGCTGATGATATTTACATTCAGGGATTGCGCGACTGGGGATTGTATGATCAAGTATGGCAGGCAGGTGTTATCCTGCTTCCGGTACAGTCTGTAGGTGTCATGGGAGATGAACGTACTTATGAAAGAGCGGTAGCATTGCGTGCCGTGACTTCTACTGATGCCATGACTGCCGACTGGGCGCATTTGCCATATGAATTCCTGGGTAAGATTTCGAATGATATTATTAATAAGGTGAAAGGTGTAAACCGCGTAACCTATGATATCAGTTCCAAGCCGCCTGCAACTATTGAGTGGGAATAATAGATAGCGTCTGACTATCAATAAAATTTTTATATTAATCTATTTAAAATCAGCATTTTGAGCGTGTTTTAGCTTAATTTGCTGATTTTCTTTTTCTTACATTATTCAACCTAAAATGCAATTTTGTACCCTAAAAGTGTACCCTATGGCATTGTAAATATGATGTTTTTTGTGTTCCTTTGTATCAATCTAAAAAAAAGAAGGAGCATGGAGAAAAAATACAAAATTCACTTTTACCTTAAATCGGGGGATGGAGAACAAATAATTTATATAATGTTTAGCGTGTTGGGAAAACGCTTCAAATTCTCAACAGGGTACAAGTCCAAAAAAGAGCAATGGGATAATGAAACGGAAAGAATGATAAACAGCAGTCAATTTAAACAAGCTGAAAACAGACAAGCGAATAAAGTCAATAGATTTTTGGATTATCTCAAAGATAAGGTAGAAGACTATATTAATTCTGTGGTATGGTATAAAGCGAGTGATATAGATACCGTTTTGTTGAAACGTGTTTTACTTGGATATATTAATAGTTATAATAAAAAAGAAGAAGAAATTGAAGCTAAAGCCAAAGTTACTCCTATCACTTATTTCCAAAATTATATCAGTAATATGGATAAGGTTATTATTAAACGGACGGGAACATTTGCGTCTAAAGGTACGATAACCAATCATAAGATAGTACTTTCACGGTTTAGTGATTTCATTAAAGATAGAGGGTATCAAGATAGTTTTTCAATTTTCAATAAATATTTTGAAGATAATTTAGCCCATTATCTGTTAACGGTAAAAGAATATACTATGAATACGGTATGTGCAACGAATAGCATAATGAAGGTATGGCTTAATAAAGCTCTGCAAGACGGATTAATAACAGATACCGCATTTAAGAGTTGGAAAACCAAAGGTAATAATGTTGAGCATATATATCTAAATGATAATGAATTACAATCAATATATAGTATTGATTTTACCGATGAACTAAAAATACAATATAAGATAGATTTAAAATCAAATATTGAGCAGACACGAGACTTGTTTATTATGGCTTGTAGGTTGGGATTGCGTTTGGGTGATTGGGGACGTTTAAGTTCTTCTGAATGGAACTTTGAAGAAAATACTGTTATTATTAATACGAGTAAAACGCAAGAGAGAGTTATTATACCTTTATCTAAAGAAGTGAAAGCCATTTATAAAAAGTATGCAGGGAAGTTTCCACGTCCCGTTGATAAATCTCATTTGAATAAGCAATTACAAAAGTGCGGGGAAATAGCTCATATTGATTCAGATGTATATTTGATTAGTCGAAAAGGGGGAGTTGCCAAACAAAAATCATATAAGAAATATCAATTGATTTCAAGTCATACGGCAAGACGTTCATTTGCAACTAACTTGTATCTGAAATGCAAAAATGCTAAATTGGTAATGACATTTACAGGACATAAAACAGAAGAAAACTTTTTTAAATACATTTGTATTGACAAAAAAGAAACGGCAGATATAGCACAGCAATATTTTGAATAAGTATGTTTAATCTTTGAGAAGGGCTACGTAACCCCTCTCTTAAATACCCCTCTTTGGAGGAAGGGGGGGCTAAATTGCCAACGAGTAGTTCCTTTTTTTTGTAAAATTTTCTCCATGAAAATGACTTCCTTTCAAAGTGAAAACAAGTTCCTAAACACTTTGCTTGCTAATTGGAAATTTTGTGCCACACAAATTCATCTGTTGCATGGTTGATATAAATTTCTGAAGTCCCATCTTCCAATTCTTTTAGTATGTCTCTGCAAGTTTGACACCTTGGATGGGATTCGTCTTTGGCTATCACTTTAAAGCTGTCTATCAATTCATTTATTTCTTTCATATCTTGTTCTTCTTGTCGCAGTTCTCTTACTACATGCTCCGTTGAATAGTAATCAACTGATATATTGGGAAACAAACCAATCCGCAGGTATTCTTTTTCGATAATCGAGCGTATAAGTTCGGGAGTACATTGGTCGTTAGCTTTTGTATCTAAGACTACAACTGCATCATGTATTGTCAGCACTTTAAATCGTTTGGCGTACAGTTTGGTTAATATACTCCTGAATATGTCACTTTCAATTCGCATCATTTGATTAGCCAAGAAAGTACGGTCTTCTCTTTTACTTTCCTTCACCAATTTATAAACACTTGGATATTTCTTTTTAAATGACTTGGCAAAGTCTTTTCCTTTTGTCGTCAGTGTCTTGGAATAAAAGACTTCACGGAATAGCGTTACTTTAATGTCAGAACGTAATAATCGTTTAAATTCGTCCAATCTCGTAAAATCATCCCAAAATATCCCCTTTGAAGTATTATAAATGTATTCCCAAATATCATTGGGGATATTTGCAATTTTTTCTTTCCGTATTCCGTTGTTTATCAATAAATTACATACTTGTTTACTAACAGAATAGTAAGAGTTATCTATATTAGAAAGATTATTATATAATATATGTAAGATATTATCATTTATATTATATCTTTCTATTATTAGTTTGTTAAATAACAAAGGGTGACTATTATGAATATCTATAGAAAATTTTATATTAAGAAAATTCTTAAATATTCTTGGTGATTGGGTTAAGATTGAATATATACGTAAGTTGCTATCAATAGATAATATGTTAAAGTTTCCTTTGTCATATTCATTTATGATATAAGTAAAATATTCTTTTGATTTTAAACTAATAAAATGATGTCTATTCCTATAATCTTCTGCTTCTTCTCTATGCGATAATTTGAGTATTTTCAACGATTTTGTAAAATTATCGTATAATTTATCCCCCATTTCAGATTTTATCTTCTGAATTTGTATCTGCTCATATTTTTTCAATTCTTGTTGCATCTTGTCGGAATATTCTTCAATATAAGATGAATATTTCATTTCCGATACAGTGGGCAAATTAGGATTAAGTTCAATTAAACGAGCCTGAATAGATGGTATATAACTACTTGATACTTTTATAATACCCAATGTCTCCAATGTCTTCAACATATCAATATAAACATGTCCCAATACAGTTTGTAATATTTGGGAATTAAAACGGGTAAAGTTTCCCTCTCTGTTAGATTTGCACCGTTGTATAAGTCGATGAATGAAGAAAGCATATTTCTTATATAATATTTGTTTTTTTGGCAATGGCTTGTTTGCTCCTTCAACAGTTTCGATTTTGGCAACAAAACTACTATCACAAGTTACCTTATCGAAATTAGTGATAGTCCGTTGAGGTTGATTTTGATTTTTCAACAATTCTATATGCTTCTCAATTATTTCATCAATACTTATATCTTTGAAAGTATATATAAGTTGCTTCATTGGTAACTTTCCCATATTTCTGTGTTATTTATTGCATTTTTATTCACCTTTTAAGCAAGTATGGTAATAAGCATACAAATTCAATTACACGCATTATACCATTGAATATCAATCACATAAATCAAAACCCACACTATTATACATAGGCATGAAACAGTTGGCTATATGATTTTTTTTCATTTTGCAGGCTGTTTGTAACGAGTAAGCAGTGCTTTCACATCTTGAAGGGAAGTGATTTTAAAAACTTCATTTTCAATCTCAATATATCCATTAATATTTTCATTCTTTTCTTTTTCAAACAATTCTTGTATCGGTACTTCTAATGCAGCAGCAATCTTTTCCAATACTGCAACAGATGGATTGCCGTTAATATGGTTACTTAATCCAACACGATTAATCCCCATTTTATCCGCTAAAGTTTGAACGGTCATACCTTTTTCTTTTATAACCTCTTTAATTCGTAGTGCCATAAGTATTCATTTTTATTATAAATACAAATATACGTTTCTTTTTAATATGTATATTGATAGATATACATAAAATAAGTTAATGTAGTTCTAAAGATATACGGTTTTATTTGTGTATGTATATTAAAAGCACTACATTTGCAATGCAATAAGAAATCAATAACACTACAATAATATGAACCGATACGATAAAAGACAAGTGATGAAAGACGCTCACAGAATTTACAAGAATGATTTCCAACGTAAAGGACGTTCTTGGGGTGAATGTTTGAAAGCGGCATGGTGTTGGGAGCGGAATGCTGTTAAGACACGAGCAGAAAAAAAAGCTAAACTTGACGCTATGATTGCCGCAAGTTGGGCGACATATAATGCACGCAAAGATGAAAAGTCCAATAAAAACGAGTTTGAAGGTTTGTCTTCTGATGTCGTTTCTTATGCGATGGGTTATGGGCGGAACTTGTATTGCGGAGATTAAAAAAGTGTGAAATCAGCTATTTCTGATAGTAACTTACATTTATTGAATGGTCGTTTAGCAAATGTAAGTAATCAATTAAAAATGGAATTATGGGTAACTATATAGCATATTTGAGACAATCTACTACCAAACAAGAAAAAAGCGGTTTGGGGATTGAGGCGCAAAGAAGTATTATTCATTCTTTTGTGAAAGAAGGTCTAATAATAGCTGAATTTGTGGAAACCGAAAGTGGAAAAAAGTCAGACCGCCCTAAATTACAAGAAGCATTGGCTCTGTGCCGAAAAACAAATTCTATCCTTATTGTGGCGAAACTTGACCGATTAAGTCGGAATGTGGCTTTCACTTCAAAGCTATTGGAAAGTGACGTTGAAATTATATTCTGTGACTTTCCCCAAGCAAATAGACTGATATTGCATATTATTTCATCTATTGCAGAGTATGAAGCCAATCTAATAAGCCAACGTACCCGACAATCATTGAAGGCGAAGAAGGAACGAGGTGTAAAACTTGGTAAATCGGAAAATTTGATGAACAAGCATAATGAAGCAGTTGCCCGTAGTAATCAGACCAACAGAATTAAAGCAAAAAATAACGCCAACAACATGCGTGCTGTTGCTTTGTTGCGGTCAATGATTAAAGAAGGACTAACAATTTCACAAATGACAAAGCAATTAAATGAGCAAGGTTTTGTTTCTTCAAAAGGTTGCAAATTTCAGATTGTTCAAGTTCAAAGACTAATTCAAAGATATGTGGCATAATGATTTAATATTATTTTAAAGCATTACTTTTGCGAAATAAACAGCTCACAGAACGTTGCTAAGTTCGCTTTTTATATTTATATTTGCATTGTCATTGCAGCGTAATGACAGACATAATAATTTATAGGAAGCGTTTTAGCTTTATTCCACTTTGATGAATCTCGACACCTCATCTTTGTGTAACATGGAATAATAAAGAACGTTCTTCCTTTGGTTTGTTATATATGTTTTTAAACAACATATACAGCCAAAGGTGTGAGCTGTTTTTCTTATTACTCAATTTGTTACACGGCAGTCGAGAGCCAATCAAAGGTTGGGAATAAGTCTATTCAGGCTCACACTTCTTTTTTATAATCCTTCCTTTTTGAGCCTACGGGAAACAGATTTTTACGGATATTATGGCACATGAAAAAATAACTTGTCCCTTTTGTGGTGGGATGGTTACTGTTGGTTCTGTGTGTGAATATTGTGGTTCAGTCATACAATTATCTACTCCAATATTTGAAAAAGGATTGCCGAAAACGGAAAGGAAAACAGTTTCAGGTGAACAATATGCAGAAAAAATATCCAAGTATCAGACTGTTGGAGGATATTATAATGGAAAACTTGCGATTGTCTCAATAGGGCGAAGATTTGGGCTTATTGACAAAAAAGGTGATTTAGTTCTTAATTTGGATTATGATAACATTTATTGTGTAGATGGCACAGAGGGAACGGGATTGTTTGCTGTTTGTCGTTTTGGAAAGGGGTATGCTTTATATAATGAGAATGGTAAGTTCATTACAGATTTTCAATATAGTTTAATAGAAGGTCTTGGAAATCGGATAGGAGGTCTTGGAAGTCGGACATATAATCCCAAAGGGCTGAATTATGTGTGTCGAGAAAACAAATGGGGACTTATAAATTCTGATGGTATAGAAATATTGCCATGTGTTTATCATGAAGCAAGATTTATTACAGCTTTGTTTTCCAAGAATGGAATTGAACAATATGATAAATATATAAAAGTAAAGAATGATAAAAAATACGGGGTGTTTGATGTCGAAGGGCATGAAATAATTCCTTGTATTCATTCTTCTATCTATGCGTATGGAGAAAGTCAACAATATATGGTTGCAGGGAGTCAGTTGTATGATATAGAATCACGTCAAGAGGTTTTGCCACATATATATACAATTTGCTCTCATTTTTCTAATACATTCCCTAATATTGTTGTCAAAAAAGAAGGGAGTAAAAGAGGTGTTTATAATATAAATGCAAGAATAGAAGTTTTACCATGTATTTATGACATAGTTATTATTAGTGATAATCTGATAATAGGAGAAATAGGTGGCAAAAGGGGGGTGTTCACTCTCACGGGAGAAAAAATCTTGCCATGTGTTTATGATGAAATAACGATTGAACATAATTGGATAAAGGTGGGAATAAAGTTCAATAATGGAGAGAATTGGGGGTTGTTTAAATTGACGGGGGAAGAAATTGTGCCTTGTCGATATGATAGAATAGAACCCGATGGTGCAGACAAATTAAAACTTTATTATGGGATGGATTATATAGGTGCAAACCATTTTTTTACAATAAAAATGGACGGTGATAGAATTGTAGAAAAAGGCTCTCCAAAAGTATTAAATGGTTGGTCTGTTTTTTGGTCTGTTTTGTGTCTTTTGGGTGCTATCTTTTTTATTAGTTCATTTGGCTTTTTCTACAATAAATTTGTTTTGTGTCTTATTCTTTGTTTGTTAGCCGTTCCCGTAGGTTGTATTTGGAATGCATTAGCGATAAGGAGGTATAAAATATGAATCTTTTTGATGTAATTAAATGTGAAGTGAATGACAAGGAACTTGTGTACAAGTTTTCGTCTGAAAATTTGCGATTAGGTTCGCAATTGGTTGTATATCCAACTCAGACAGCTTTTTTTGTAAAAGGTGGTGTGATTTTGGATGAATTTATTTGTGGTACATACACTTTAAAAACGGAGAACATTCCGTTATTGGGTAAACTAATAAATCTTCCCTTCAATGGGCAGACACCTTTTAAAGCGGAGGTTTGGTTTATCAATCAAATAGCCATTCTTGATTGTAAATGGGGTACAGCAAGCCCAATACAGATTGAAGACCCGAAATATGGGATTATCGTACCAATAAGGGCATTTGGACAGTATGGGTTTAAAATTATCAGCCCACGACAATTCTTGGAAAGTTTGGTAAGCAATATGACTTCGTTCACTGTAGAGAAACTTACCAATTATTTTAGGGGGATTATAATGTCTAAACTGACAAATATTGTTTCAGAAAAATTGTCCCAAGATGGAATATCGGTGATTAATATAAATTCACACATAAGTGACATATCCGAATTTTGCCAACAACGCATTGGCGTTGAATTTGAGAAGTACGGACTTAAACTTGAAAATTTCAATGTAATAGGAATTAATGTTCAAGAGAACGACCCAAGTTTTATCCGTTTGAAAGAAGCTAAAGACTTGGCAGCACGTTTAAAAATAACGGGAAAGGATGTGTACCAAATGGAGCGTAGTTTCAATGTTTTGGAGAATGCGGCTTCCAATGAAGGAGGTGGGCTTGTCAGCTCAGGCGTTGGAATTGGAATGGGACTAAATATAGGTAATCAAGTCGGTAGTATGGCGATGAATACAATGAATGTTAATCCTCCGTCATTAACAGTACCTCCCCCATTACCCGTCCAAGAGTATTATATTGCGGTCAATGGGCAGCAACAAGGGGCTTTTGACTTCAATACCATTAAAGTGAATATTGAGAACGGGACAATTCAGGGAAATACGTTAATTTGGAAAAAGGGGATGGCTAATTGGGGCTTTATTTCCCAACTTCCTGAATTTTCGTCTTTCTTCAATGAGTTACCTCCCAAGTTACCAACCATGTAATTTTATCGGCTATGAAACAGATTATAATAGTAATAGGAATAATCCTTTTAGTTGCCAATCTACTGTTTGGCTTGATACTTCCATCTTATGAAGTGTTCAACTTGTTTGTCAGTAGTTTGGTTATAGTCGCTACTACTGCGTTATTATTTTGTTTGAATGTGATAACACTAAAAGATGGTTTTAAAATATCGTTGCATGTACTGTTTTCCATATTGGGAGCTATAGAGTTTGTATTATCGTTGTTTTCTTCCAAAACTTTTGAAAACAATTGGTTTCTATTGTCAATAGTATTGTCTCTTGCAGTACAAAGTATCATTCTGTTAATTACTAACAAGGTCTCAACTAAAATTAAATAGGAAGTGGAATACATTACATGTAAAAAGTGTGGTTGCCAAATGTCTGCCATGTCGGAAGCGTGTCCCATGTGTGGCACACCGACTAACGAGAATGTACAGACGGCAAATACTTCATCCAAGAATGAAACAGAGAAATGCGAGCAAACATCCAATGTTTCAATCTTAAAAAGTGGCAAAAGAGTATATTGGGGTGTTGCTGCGGTTCTTACTATCCTTTTTATTGTATATGTTGGATATAAGATTAGTAACCGTCAGAATGAAAATAAAGAAAACGTCACGGGTATACAACAGACCAATAACGAACAACGTGATACGCTTAAACGTGAAATCCCCATTAAGAATACAGAAACGATAAAAAAACTGACAGAAACGGATATAAAAGAATCATTTTTGCGACATTGGAAACACTACAAAGGTGATAGAGAGCTTATTCCGTTGGAAAAGTGCAGTGAAGGGTATAATATCTTTATTGGGGATTTGGATGGTGACGGTATAGATGATGCGGTAGTTAATGCGTATGTTACTCCGAGTGCGAAAGAAATATCCGACAATGATTATGAAGACAAGTCCTATATATTTTGTTTTCTGAATAATGGTAAATCTTACAAACTTGCTGTTGCAACAAAATTATATACTATGTTCTTTGTTACAAATATAAACAATGGAGAAATACATGCCTATCGCATTGAATATATGAAGAGAATGAATGACGGAAAAAGAACTGCCATAAAAGACAGCCATATTTTCAAATATGACGGTGATAAATTGGTGGATTTGGGTGGAACTAAAAGGCTTGTTGATGAAGAAAATCCCCAAATAGAGCGAAGAAGCGAAAATGCAGGATTAATAGAAGGATATTTTTACCGTTATGAGGGTGATATGAAAGGTTTTCCCATAAAGGTGGATTTTGGAGTTTTGTCAAATGGCATGATAAATGGTGAATATCAAAATATAAAGTATGGTACGGTGTTAGATTTGACAGGGCAATTAATATCCGATAAATTGCAGTTGGTTGGTGAAAGCCAAAATGAGAAAATTGTCTTTGAACTTTCTTTTTCTTCTCCCGAACATTTAAAAGGATATGGGAAGGTTGGTGATAATTCACTGTTTGTCAATTTGAAACAGATTTCAAATGAAATAATAAACGATAGTCATTAACGAGCACTTAAAAATACAGAAGTATGAAAAATATTTTAGTAACAATCATTTTAACAAGTGTCAGTGTATGCGTATTCGCTCAAAAAACGAATAACAAAGGTGAGTATATGGTGAAAAGCATACATTGGGTTAATGCTTTTACTCAAAAAGAGGTTGGCAACAAAGGGGATAAGTGGTATCATTTCAAGTATAACGATGATGGAAACCTGATTGAAGTACGAAAAGAGTATTATCAGAATTTCAAGAACAAGACAGTTGAAATTTTTACCCTTTCCAATAATCGGTATCAATTCATTTCTTATGTGAATGGCAAACAAGACCCCTATACCAAATGTGAATTTACTTTTAATGAACAAGGATATATAGACAAACTATATGATTATTCTACAAAAGGTGTAGAAGCAGGAACTCTTTTTACATTAATATATTACGATAATGGAGATTTAAAAAGCATTGATTCTGCATTTGAGGAAAAAGGTGGTAATCAGTATAAAATTCATAACTACGAAGAATATATTTGGGAAAATGGCAATATGATTAAGTATCATTATACCAATGATGATGATGTTACACAGACTTTTAATATCCATTATAGCAATAAAGTTAATGATACCAATATTAATTTATCCTCACTGATAAAGCATTATAATTCCCCCTATAATGAACATATACTGTTTGCAACTGAATGGTGTGGCAAGAAACCAAGTAATCTTATTTCATATCAGGATATGAAAGACGATACTTTCGATTACATTTATGAAGGTAATCTATTGAAGAAAATCAACAAGAAGAATAGCTCTTACTCCAAAGGATATTACTTGATTGAATATGTGTATTAACCAAACAATTATTATGAAGTATATTACATTAGTGATACTAAGTCTTTTTTATTTAAGTATAAAAGCTCAAACAACTAATGCCCACGGGCAATATATGGTAAAAACCGCTGTATGGAAAGTATATGGAGGCTATAGTTCATTTAAAATGGATTTAGAATATTATCCAAATGGGAATTTGAAAGTAGTTACAAAAAGTTATGTACTTAGTGGTAAAAAATACAAAGAAATATATTCTATCTCTTATAATTCCAAAGGAGAAAAAGCACTGAATTTCATTCGATATGTAAATGGAAAACAGAATTTCAGTGCGATTTGTAAATACAATTTTAATGAAGATAATTTAATTTCCTATATTAATTGGTATGCACCATCTCAAAATAAATTAGTACAGACTTTTCAATTATTTTACAACGAGAATAGGGAACTTGTAAAGCTGACACAAACAACAAGTGAGAATATGGATAAAGATTGGAGTAGTAAAACAGTTACAACAATCAATTGGGAAAATGGAAACATAATTTCAGATAAAGTAATTCGTAATGATGATAATGAATTTCCTGGAAAAGCAAATTTTGTCTATTATCCTGAATCAGAAGTAATAAACAATACAAATTTGAACCTTAATTTTCTCATATTTTATTGTTATGGCAGGGATTATACAATGGATGTTGTATTTGGTACAGAATGGTGCGGAAAGAACACCAATCTTATATTAAAAGGTGACGAAGATGGTTTGAAAAGATATAAACATCTTCAACCTGAGTTTCGTGAACATTATGAATATGAAAAGAATGGAGATTTAATTACAAAACTTAGGTATATTGCTCCAAGAGTGGGAGAAAAGCATAACTATGTTTATGGAACGCTTACATTGGAATATGTGTATTAATTATTAATGTATTAATTATGAACTTTATACAAAAAATATTCAATATTTCCACTAACAATAATAATCCACTAATTCCATTTGATAAAGTGGGTAAAAATCTATGGCAATATTTACAACATGGATTTATACTAATAGGAGTTAATAATATTGATTGCGTAGAGAAAGGAGTAATAAAAGAACTACAAACGGATATTATAGAAAAAGATTTCCGTTATTTTCCAATATTCGGTTACTGTATGAATGAGGGCTATTTGCTTACCTTTGCTGTCGTCAATTTTAATAAGCATAAAGAACAATGTGATTTTACTACTTTAAAAAGTTTTGTATCAGAAATATCGGTTAAATACCAACAGAAAGTGTCTATTTGCGAAGCATCTTCATATACTTCCATAATTTCTTTGATTGATACTTTCTTTGAAGATTGGCTAAAAGGGAATGGTTTATCTTGCTTATATAAAGGTTGTTATCTCAATCCTTCACCGATGTCTTATTCTGAACGGTACATACGTGATATGAAAAAGAACGAGATATTTATTAATATATGACAATGGGTAAGATTGACTTATTCAAAGTTATATATATGATTCTTTAAACATTAAGAAGTATAACGATACTTCATTTTATTCATCATTTTTAAAGGAGTAGTCCCGAAGGATTACTCTTTTTTTTGTATTTTAGTACCCATCAAATTAAAAATCACAACTATGATAACAGATAAAATGTCTGATATGGAAATATTTAAAGAGGTATGGAGTGAACGGGGGGCAGTTCATGGTTATATGGAAAGACTTATACCCAAGTATAGACGACCTATCATTAAATCAAATAAATTCCCGATGTATTTTACTCCAATTGAGTTTGTATCTCGCAAAAACAATAGGTATTTGATTTTCTTTGAAGCACGTAATAAAAAGGATTGGGAAAGAGGTATATTATATACAATTATTTGTTTGTATGAAAAGCAAGGTGGGACTAACGTAATGATGTTTTCTACTGTTTCTAAGGCGATTCATATATACTCTCCACATTTCTTTTCCCGATATAGAAGCCGTTTTCTTAAAGATGATAGTATGCCACCTTTAGATGTGATAAAACGGTTCTTCAAAATAAATCCCACAGCTACGATTTATTTGGTAGAAGACAGTGATGAATTTTATGGTACTTGTAATGAAGGAGCAATCTTTGGAAAGATAACAGCCGACAATGTTATTGTGCTGAAAACATTTGTAAGTTTTGACATGTTACACGATTCGCAAGAACATATTAAGACCGAAATTTATGATAATTTGATTAAATACAGAGCAGAAATTCAGTAAAAAAGGTGAGGTGTTGCAATTATACACAGAAATAGCCACATAGAGGGATATACCTATATCTCGATGTGGCTTTTCTTTATTTATACAAAAAGGTTAATCATCTTCATCACATAATTTTATAATAGAATTACCATCTTCATCACTATCAACAATACATTCTTCATCAATAATACTTCCCAATTCTTCTGCGATTTCCTGCACCATTTGTTCCCATAAATATTCTCGTAATTCTGAATACTCTGCGTCCTTCCCTTCTAATTCATCTTCAAAATCAAAAGCATAGTACATATCTTGGTACTTGATAATCCAATATGGTTCAAAGAGGAATGCAGATGAAAACATCCATTCGTCAATATTCATTATTCTTTCGTCTTCTTCTCCCAAAACATCAATCTTTTGAGGAAGATATTCAGCTATGATATGGGCTGCATAAAGTTCCCATATTTCCAAATCATCAAAAACACTATTGGGTTCATACTTCTTTTGAAGTTCTTCCAAATTAGCAGACTTATGGGCTACCTTCTCAAATAATGAAATGTATTCTTCTAAAACTTCTTTTTCCATGATATTTTATTTTAAGGGTTAATAATCGTTCCCAATATAGGAAAAATTAAGAAAAATATCTTCTAAAATAGCATTTTTTTTGCCCATGTGAGAGTGTAAAATGCCATAAACATTAAGGATGCATTAAAAATTACCTGATTTTTAAGTTACATTGCAGAGGTATCTTATTGATTTGTAATGCTAACCATTTTTTGAAAAATGTACCCTATAAGTGTACCCTATAATTGTTTTTATTTTATAAAATATTATAAATCAATTATGTAGAATAATTGAGTGGGAATAATTGTTCCTGTTGATATATAAATCCCAAGGCTGCAAACCGCTTTGGGATTTTTTTTGTGGAAAAAGTGAGAGAATCGGCTCAACCTAATAGATAAAATGTTATTTTTATAGTAGTTATAAAAATCCTGCAGTTATGAAGAATATGACGGAAGTTATGAATATACTCCGCAATTATAAGCAGAAGATGTCTTCTCATTATGGTATTTTACGATTGGGAATATTTGGTTCTGTGGCGAGAGGAGAACAGACGGAGGATAGTGATCTGGATGTATTTGTAGAGTTGCAGATTCCTAATCCTTATATCTTAGGTGATATTAAAGAAGATTTGGAACACATGACCGGATACAAAATTGATTTGATTCGTCTGCGTGATAATTTGAATAAGCTACTTTTGCAAAATATAGAAAGAGATGGAATATTCGCATAAAGATGAAATATTGCAAATACTGCGGAAAATAGAAGAGACTATTGATAAAATAGAATACAGAAATCAGTCTATACTGTAGATGATTATTTGTTGAGTAAGGCGGAAATGGAGAAACTGGATGTTATATGTGTGTAGGTATTATTTATTGTTGCTGATATGAAAAATAGTTCGTTAATTTTGTTGTATAATAATGCAGAATATTTGCCTTTTCACTTATCTTCAGGTTTCGAATCAAAAGGATGGGAGGTTACTCTAGATAAAAGACTGATTGGAAAGGCTGCTGTCGTTGTTTTCCACCTTCCTACGTTACTTGATGTATTATCGGAAGAATTAGAAAAAACTGAAGGACAGTTTTGGGTTGCTTGGAAACATTCGAGAGAACGAGAATGGAGATTCAACACTAAACCAGTATGGAGAAATATATTTGACTTGTATTTATCTTATTCTCCTCAGTGCTATTGGAAATGCGCTACAACTTTTGGTTCTCAGCTACGTCCGTACAAACTAATGTATCCTTTATTGGACGAGATAACGAATTGGTTTAGAAAAATAGATTTTATGATAATTGGAACTCAAAAGGGAGGAAGTACTGCTTTGCATGACTACCTTCATCATCATCCTTCTTGTTGGGGATCATTTTTTAAAGAGCCCGGTTTTTTTCTTTACCCAACTGAATATGCGAAAGGATTTCCATTTTTTATGGAATATATGTGGAAGGAATATCCTCCTTTCCGTTATTCTTTATCCGATAGTCTTTTGTTTGAATCTACTACTTGGTATTCTTATTGGCATGAGGTTCCTGAAAGACTTTTTGAATATAATCCTCATTTGAAATTTATTTTTCTTGTTAGAAATCCCATTGATAGAGCTTATTCGCAATATAACATGTTGATAAATTGGAGGAAAAGCCAGCTTTTACATGAATATGAACTTTTCCCTGATAAAGAAAAATTGAATATTTTATTAAAGAAGCTACTTGATACTCAGAATTTTCCCTTTTCGTATTGGGTCAATCTAGAAATAGAAAAGATAAGAAATCAGGAGAATACACCAATAGATTTTTTTCCTGATTTTCTACATCGTGGATTTTATTATGAACAATTAGAGCGTTATTATCAGTTTTTTCCTGTGGAGAATATTTTAGTTATTGAACATCGTGAATTAAAAAACAATCGCATATCTACACTCAGAAAGATTGAACAATTTCTAAATATTCCCTATGTGGACTGGAATACAATAAATTTAGATGATAAGTTTGTCTCACAATATAATGTAAAATTGCCTAGTGATATTCGTAATAAGCTTAAGGCTTTTTTCAAGCTATATAATGAGAAATTTTATAAACTCATAAAGAGGAACTTTGATTGGTAATAATTTATAGTTTGAGTTAGTATTTTCCATCTTTGCGAATCTTATCTGTGTTTGACTTCAGAAATAATTTTTTGGTATGTTGGACTGCATATTACTTTGGGAGACAAACTCCATTCGTTTATTCGCTCTTGCAAAATGCTCTCTTATTTTATCCTGCTGTTCCATATTACTTTGAGTAACATCCGAATACCCAAAATCCTTTTGTTCTGAGATAAAAGGATAGATAACCATTATGTTTGTGGCTAGTTTGGATATTACTCCATCGGCTGTGTCAGTATTCTGAAACGAATAATCCAGCATCTTATCAAAAAAACGATTATAAACAACAATGAACTGTGTGCACCAAAACCAGTCAACTTTATAACGATGATATCCTGCAGGGATCGCTTGTCCAAATCCTCCAATACCACCGGAAAGTACTTCCGCTCCTTGTATATAAGCTTCTGTAACTTCTTTGAATAGTAATTTGGGAGAATAATTTTCCGTGAAATAATGGTCGTCTTCGCAAATGACAATGATGTCATCTCCTTTCTCTTTTGCCATTTTTATGATTTTGATTATACTATTCCACAAACCTACTGCACCGATAGGATGAACCGACGCCTCTACCCAATTTAACTCGAATTCTTCCTTGTTGTCGAACTCCTTAATAATATGTTGTTTACGTTCCACTCTTTCTTTCATATTGATAACATAAACCGGAAGATAAAAATCCGGTTGATGCTCGGATGCGAGTCGTCCTATAATCTTATTACTTTTATCGAGCCATATATTCCAGTTTAAACGTTCTTCAAAATCCTTTCGTGCTGTTTCCCTTAATTTAGAATATGTTATATGGTTATTGAATGTCTCTTCTATTTTATCAGCATATTCCAGCGAAGAAGCATCGATATTGAACAGAAACCCATTTTCTCCTTCTTTAATAACTTGTGATACACCTCCTACATTAGTGCCTAACGATGGAATACCATAGGCGCATGCTTCGCAGAAAGCTATTCCAAAACAATCAAAGCGAGTGGGCAGAATCAGAAAATGCGATCGTGTCAGGATCTCATGGAATTTTAACCTGTCATTGGAGTTTGTTTTGTCGATAAAAGGGTATATTTCAATATTCGGATCATTTGGTAAGGACATTGGAGGTTCACTTCCTATCATAGTGAGCGTACATTGAAATCCCCTTCCTTTTAGATTATGATAAATTTCAAGTACTTTGTTTCCACCTTTCATATTCCAATTTCTTCCGATAAATAAGAGGTTACATGGTGTATTTATCGGCGATACGTTATCTGGAACCGGAATGTTCTCTATGATATTCGCTCCAAATTCAACCACTTCTATTTTCTCGGCATCAGCATTGTAATCCTGCATTGCGCTCTGTTTTGCCCATTCCGAACAATAAATAATTTTATCCGCCTTTTGTATAGCGAGTGATTCCAGTTGTTCGGCTAGTTTGGTAAGACTTTCGTCCTGCCAGTTCATGTATTGATTAAACAGATGAAATGTAGTATCTCCAATATAAATAAGTGGTATATCCGAAACGAGATATGCGGCAAAGAAATAATCTCGGCATATAATTACATCATAACATTCCTTTTTCAATAGGTCAGAAAACAGTTTACCAAAAAGCAACGCATAATTTTCAGGAAAGAATGTTTCATTGTTTTTGAAATTGGCTTTGTGGAATTCCCAAACCTCAGCAAACACAGTTTCGCCTACCCATATCACCCTATGTTTCTTTTGAAGTGAAGTGTATAGAGAGTAAAGAGTACCTGACCAGTTATTTTGATCATTAGGGTTTAATGAAGATAAAAAAGCGATATTCATGATTGTCCTAGTTCTATCTAAAATAATTTATTAATTTTCAATTGAAAGATTAAACCATCGTATCGTGTTGCATTCTATTAAATAGATTCACAAAAAAACGAAATATGTCTTCATTAGACATCCATTTATTCTTTTCTAAATTTTCAAAGTCGGATAATAGGCTATTTAATGTTTTATTATTATATGCAGAGAGAAGATAGAGAAGAATTTCCTTTCTCAAACGTATTGAACCTAAAGACATTTCTTCTTTTTTCGTTACGGTGACCTGCGTATCACTTCTTCTAAACATTAATAGTTCTTGTGGTTCTACAAATAATATTCCTCCAGCTTTCGCTATATCAAACCACAATTTATAATCTTCCACACAGGGGTAATTTTGATATTTAATATGGTGATTAAGCAGAAACTCTTTTTTAATCATCACACTAGGGTGAAGTATCATGTTGTATTTTAGTAACTCCAAGATAGGTTCGTGTATGATTCCATATCCAAGGTGGGAAACATTTCTTTCGTTACCCTTATCGCTGAAAATTTTAGCCCATGTTCCACAAACTGTAATATCCGGATTCTTTTTCATACGTTTTAATTGAATTCTCAATCGTTCTGTATGCATTATATCATCGGCATCCATGCGTGCAATATAAGAGCCGGAAGCCAACTCTAATCCTTCATTTAAGTTTTGAATAAATTGATGCTCCTTTCTGATTAAACGTATTCTTTTGTCTGTGTATCCTTGAATGATTTCTACTGTCCGATCTGTTGAACCATCATCTATAATAAGAAACTCAAAGTCGGTCAGTGTCTGATTCAAAACACTATCAATAGCTTCTTTTATGTACTGCTCGCCATTTCTGACAGGCATTAAAACTGTTATTTCAGGCATTGTCTTGTTCTATTAATTGTTCATACACGTTAATCGTATTCTCTATCATCTTTTCCAGCGTGAATCTTTCTTGGTAGTTCTTGATTGCATTTGTACTCAGTTTTAGTCTTAAAGCTTTATCATTTATTAATCGAATGATAGCATTTGCTAATTTCTCTTCATCTAGTTCTAAACCAAAATCTTCATCAAACACTAAAGGGATTTTCAAAGCATTCACTTCATCTTCAAACATCTCGGAGAGCGCGTCTACATCCGAAACAATCATTGGCATACCAAACATTGACATTTCAATAGCCACATAACTACACTGCTCATGTAGAGAAGGAACGATTCCTATGGTACTTTCTGAATATAATTTCTTTAATTTATCAAAAGAAACAGCGCCTAAAATTTCAAGATTAAGTTGTTTGTATACTTTCTGAATATATGATAACATGCAGCTAGTACATTGACCTACTAATCTTAGTTTAAAAGAATATCCACGGTAATCAACTATATTTAAAGCATTTAGTAAGCAAATGATTCCTTTTTCACGACTGACTCTACCTACAAAAAGAAGTTCGGGTAATTCTTCTTTCGATTTTATTGGAGGTATGTCTATATTATCCAGGCCATTATATATAATATGTATTTTATCAGGAGGAATATTATATGCAGAGACTATATGTTTCATAGCTGAGTGAGAAACACTTATTATTTTATCAGATAAGGGATAGGCAGTTTTCTCAAGATAATTCTCGCTTATTAAATTGAAGGTGTTATTTAGCCATTGAGAATATAATTTCTTAAAGTGGTTTTCATTATATTCGATATTGAATTTCCAAGGAATGATATGTAAGTGGGTTAATACATATCCTCCAAAAGTGGATTTTAGTATGTCGGCTAATTGGGCTAAAAATAATTCCTGTACATGCCAAATTAATCCTTCTTTATTTTTCAAATAAGGTAATAATAAATCGGATATAACTTCAAAGTACTTGGTAAGCCAAAATGTCTCATATTTCAAAGGTCTAGACTTAGAGGGATATGAGAGATTAGCGATAACTTTCTCTTCAATCACTTTTATTTCTGGAAATATTAAATCTGTATTTAGGCAAATAATATGAATCTTAATGTCGCTTCGATATTTCATGCCTTCCGTTAACATCTGGATATAACGGGTAACACCGGATGGATTTCCATTTTCTACTCGAAGAATTACTATATGCTTATTCATCATTGAAACATGATAAGATGTCCTTCAGAATTTGGTTCTTTATTCATAAGGCATTCCATAAATAACAATTTAGGAATTCCCCCTTTTAAGGTACTCAATGTTGATCTGTCGATTTTATAAAGATATGACTTTTGATTTGATAGCAAATTTACGATTTCTTTTCTTTGGCATAGCCATTGATTTCCTTGATTGAGATTCTGCAATTTATTGATATTATATATAATATCAATTGCCTCTTTCAAATTAATCGCTTCAATAACTATATTAGAAATATAAGAATTTATGATAATATTTGCTAGCTTTATTATATCATTCCGTTTATGAAAGATGCCATATTGTAGCAAATTCCCTCCAAATGATATATTATTACAGACAATGCCGCTATTAAATAATTCTAGCGATGTTTGAGCTATAGCGTTTACGAGCGTTGCTTTGTAATTATGTAATTCTTCATACAGATTGTAATAAGCTAATATTCTTGTTCCAATATAATAGAATGAATTGCATTCAAAAACATTCTTAGGTATGATACAAAAGTATGCATATAAGTTCTTTATTGAAACTAAAAGCATATTCTTAAAATTTGATTCTGTTATATGTTTTTTCGAAGCCATCAGAAAAGAAAGTGCATCTATATGAGAAGTTGCATTTAATGCTTCGTCTCTTAGCTGATTTATGAATATTAATATTTTTTTATGTTCTTGATTATATAATTCTTGATATTCAGCCTCTATGTATTGATTATTGATCAAATAAATAAGTGCCCATGCTATTCCAATTTTCCCTTCATTGAATGTATACTTTTGTACAGAAGATGCTAACACTTCTTGAAGTAATTTAAAAGCATGCTTTTCAGCTAATGTATCATGATAGTTTCGGGAGTATTCATAAAGACTCAATGAAACTCCCATTTTTCCATATATTAAACTGGAATTATCCAATGAATATCCATGTAATAACATAAAATCAAGGAAGGATTTATCTTTCATTATCCACCATTTTTAATGAAGATAATCCTCAAACTTCCAACCACTATCCGATGAATAGTTTGCTCTCATATATCGTCCCTGAAAAATTGAGCCATTTATCGTTTGTAACCATCCAAAACTCCAACGAGGTAACTTACTAATTTGTTTTATTAATTGTTTTGTTAGAGCTTGTTCTTCTTTATTCATTATCTCATTGGATGATAATAAATATCCAGTAGCTTTACCTTGCTTGTCTGTCACTAATAATAAATCTAAATCAAATTTCACTATTGATGTATCATCACGTTGTTTTAAAGTTCTATTTACGAACTCTTCTAATAAATCAAGTTTATACATCAAGTTATTATACCAGCAATTATCTGTGTTTGCTATAGGAAAATATTTAGCATTTGAGCGTGGCTTACGAGCGCTTTCCATTAATCCTTTTTTTATTATACTACTTAGAGATTTGCAAGAAATTACTTGCCCATCTTTAATGGAAAACTCTCTTATATACTTTGTTACCACTTCTCCAAATAAGTTCCGAGGGCATGAAAGAACTGTAATTTTTCCTGAATACCAAATTGCGGGAATTCCCAAAGAACTTATTCCATATTTTTCGGCTAATTTATTTTCATATATTGATGCTTCCTTTTCTTTCTCTTTTTGTGAAAAATGTATGTTTTTTAAATATAGCATTTCCTTATGACTTGAAGAATATCCAATGCTCCATTCTGCATGGATGCCTTGTTTATTGGCTAAATTAGATGGAAGTAAAGTATGCTCTACAATTAATCCTGCTTCGGGGGATTCTTCAGAATTATAAATAAGATCATAACTCTTTAAATAATCAGCATTTCTTTTCTCTTTATAATTTGATATCATTTCTTTAACTGGTGTATACCGCTGTGCGTAAACACTGCATGCATAGCAAAGAATAATCCCTAAAATAAACGTTCTCATATATCTAGTGGATTATTGGTTAGTAAGAATGGTATGTTCCATCTTTTTCAAAAAAGATATAATTATTCTTATAATGTCCTTTACCTGCTTTGTCGGCTTCACTTGGATTAGGATTTTCTTCATGATTATGGTAAACTGTGTCGCAGCCAGGCATTGCATAAATTGTGACATCTCTATAATGATGTGAAGTATTCATTCCCGGACTATATCCAGTCTCACTATTTTCATACCGAGCCCATTCCACACAAGTATGTGTATTAATATACTCAGCACAGGCTTTGTCTATTCCGCTACCTGTAATCATATACCCATCTGGAGTTGAATCAATTCGAGTATCTCCTGGTAATCGAATAATATTACCACTATCTATTGAACCAAAAACTATTATTACCTCATCTGAAGAAGAGTTTTCTGAATATGTAATTCTACCATCTTCACCAATTATGTATAAAACTCCTTGTCCTCCGATAATGCTTTTTTTCTCATCTTCATTTAGTACTGGCATCTCTTTCCGAATCTCATCAATGAGTGCCCTTGTTAATTTTTGTTTCATAAGTATTAAATTTTATTTGTGTGATTCTGCAAATATAGAAATAAATTTCGCATCTTTGCAAGAAATATAAATCTTTTTTTATGCAAACACGACAATTCCCCTGGGAGTACCAAATGGATGCAAAAGACTGTGGCCCAGCATGTATCAAAATGATAGCAAAATACTACGGCAAATACTATTCGTTGCAATATTTGAGGGATTTATGTGGGATAACCAGAGAAGGGGTTTCCTTTTTGGATATTAGCTATGCTGCCGAAAAAATAGGGCTAAGAACTGTAGCGGTTAAGGCGACTATGGAGAATCTGACTAACAGGATTCCACTGCCATGTATCATACACTGGGACCAGCACCACTTCATTGTTGTGTATAAAACAAAAAAAGGGAAGATATATGTGTCCGATCCTGCCAAAGGCTTGCTTTCCTACCCGGAAGAGGATTTCAAAGACAGATGGTATAAGGAAGGGGAAGAATTCGGGATGCTGATGGTATTGGAGCCTATGGCGAACTTCAAGCAAATAGAAGCTCATGAACGGATCGAAAGATTCAAAAGTTTCGAAAACCTTCTCAACTATTTTACGCCATATAAAAAAGCATTCGGCATATTGTTCGCTATCATGTTGATAGCCACCGGACTGCAAGCAGTACTTCCGTTTATCTCAAAATCTGTAATAGATATAGGTATATATACTCAGGATATATCTTTCATCTACATGATGCTAATCGGCAATATTGTTCTTTTACTTAGTATAACGCTGTCAAATGTATTAAGAGACTGGGTCTTGCTGCACGTTTCTACCCGTGTCAATATCTCCCTCATATCGGACTATCTGATCAAATTAATGAAATTACCGGTGACTTTCTTCGAAAACAAACTGGTCGGTGATATCCTTCAACGGGCGGGCGATCATGAAAGAATACGCAGCTTTGTGATGAACAACTCCTTGGGGATGTTCTTCTCTATCATTACATTCGTTGTATTCAGCATTATACTGTTGATTTATAATCCTATGATCTTTTTTATTTTTATAGCGGGCAGTGGGATTTATGTAGCATGGATTTTCACCTTTTTGAGCATACGTAAAAAGCTCGACTGGGAGTATTTCGAACTGAATGCCAAGAACCAAAGTTACTGGGTGGAAACCATCGAAAATGTTCAGGAGATTAAAATAAACAATTACGAAGACCTTAAACGCTGGAAATGGGAAGCTATACAGGCAAGGATATACCGGTTGAATCTGAAAGTGCTGAAAATCAATAATGCACAGTCGCTTGGGGCGCAATTTATCAATAGTATGATGAATATTGCCGTCACGTTCTACTGTGCCATCGCCGTTATCAATGGAGATATCACTTTCGGAGTCATGATCTCAACGCAATTTATTATAGGGATGCTGAACGGACCTGTGGCACAGTTAGTCAGTTTTATACAATCTGCCCAGTATGCTAAAATCAGCTTTATGCGTATCAATGAAATTCATCAGCTGAAAGATGAAGACGATTCTTCGCCTGTGATAAGCAACAGTCTGAGTTTGCCTGTAGACAAAAGTTTATATCTGAAGAACGTATCATTTCAGTATTCGAGAAATGCTCCGCTGGTTTTGAAAAACATCACCTTGCAGATTCCTAAAGGAAAAGTGACCGCTATTGTCGGAGACAGCGGATGCGGCAAATCTACTTTACTCAAACTGTTGTTGCGTCTATACATGCCTTCTTACGGAGAAATCTGTATGGGAGATATGAACGTGAATAATATCAGTCTTCGCAATTGGCGTGCTAAATGCGGCTGCGTGATGCAGGACGGGAAATTGTTTAATGACACCATACAGAACAATATTGTACTGGATGATGCCAATATTGATTATGAGGCATTGCAGAAGGCTGTTGAAGTAGCCAATATCAGCCACGAGATAGAAGCTATGCCGCAGGGATACCAGACAATGATCGGAGAAATGGGCAGAGGTTTGAGTGGAGGGCAACGGCAGCGTGTACTGATAGCAAGAGCGCTCTACAAGGATCCGGACTATCTGTTTCTGGACGAAGCTACCAATGCACTTGATACGATTAATGAGCAAAAGATAGTAAGGGCATTAAATAACGTTTTCAAAAACAGGACAGTCATTGTGGTAGCTCATCGGCTAAGTACGATTCGCAGGGCAGACCAAATCATCGTATTAAAAGCGGGAATGATCATAGAGACAGGCAATCATCAAAGCCTGATGACAAACAAACAGTATTATTACAACTTAATTCAAAGCCAATATGAACCGGAAACAAACACCTTCTCCACAGAAGAAAGCGCAGACTAAATCATCCGGAAGAAGCGAAGAACTGGATGAGATTATTGACCGGATGCCCATGGCTTTCGGAAAATGGGTGGCACTGGCGGTCATTGTATTTGCAGCATTATTTCTATTGTTCGGATGGATTATCAAATACCCGGATATGGTGACCGGGCAAATTAAAATTAATGCGCAGAACCCGACCGTAAGGCTTGTTGCCAACAGTACGGGGAATTTGCTGCTTCTTTCGCACAAAGCACAGGAGGAGGTGAAGAAGGGGGAATATATAGCGGTCGTGCAAAATCCTGCTTCTACAGAGGATGTGCGGAAGATTGCGGATTTAATAAATCGAATAGATTTCGATGGCACCCATTTGCTTGCTCTTAAAGATACATTTCCCGACAAGGTATATTTAGGAGAAATCAACCCTCAATACTATGCCTTTCTTGCAGCTCTGAAAGCTCAATGTGACTATCTGCAGCAGAATGTCTACGAAAAGCAAAGAGAGAATATCACGACGAGCATTGAATGGAAAAAGAAGATTGTCCGAGAAGCGGAGGACTCGCAGAAAGCTGCAAAAGATAGAATGGATGTTGCCCGGAAATGGCTTAAACGTTATGTCTCTCTTGATCAGCAGGAAATAGCGACTTATGAATATGAGACCGATCAGATTAAAAATAATTACCTGACAACAGTACAGGAGGTACAAAACATAAATAGGGAGATTGCCTCGACCCGCATGCAAATCACAGAAGCATACCATCGGCTGGAGCAACTGGAAGTGGAACAACTGGAGAAAGAACGGGAACTGAAAGTGGAACTTTTGTCCACTCATCAGAACTTGATAGCAAATATGGCCGCATGGGAACAGAAATATGTTTTCAAAGCTCCTTTTGATGGAAAAGTAGAGTTCCTGAAATTTATTTCAGATGGTCAATTTGTGCAGGCAGGAGAAGCGGTATTTGGAGTGATACCCAAGGAAAACCATATATATGGTCAGGTGCTGCTTCCGGCCAATGGAGCCGGAAAGGTAAAAGAAAACAGTAAAGTCGTTATTAAGTTAGAGAACTATCCCTACATGGAGTATGGATATATAGAGGGATATGTATCTTCTATTTCTTTGGTCACCCAAACGCAGAAAACAGGAGAAAAGACCATTGAAACATATTTGATTAACGTTGAATTACCCAACGGATTAACAACTAATTATGAAGAGACTCTCGACTTTAAATATGAGTTGGGAGGAACTGCCGATATTATTGTAAAAGACAGACGATTGATAGAACGCCTGTTTGATAATTTAAGGTATCGGACTAAATAAAACTCATACTCAAATTTACGCTCCATAGGAATTCAACACGACTTTTGCCCTCATGCTCTAACAGTCCGTCTGTATCCCTTTATTCATCGTGGTTTCGGGCGTGGTAGCAAGTGTGGTGGCAAGTATGAGAGCAAACGGTTGCTCTCACTCAGTTTCGTCGCATTATATGTTGTTTTTTACTGCTATTATTTGATTTACAGAGTATTAATGTCTGAAGTGTCAACTATTAACGATTGGCATTTCAGCCATTAATAACTGAGAAATCAGGTGTTAATAGCTGATAACTCACGCATTATTGACCGATATATGATTGAATGCTTCCTGAAAGATCAGGTTGATTGAAACATTTCATGCGGTCAAGTTAATCCAATCATATAAGTCAAGCGCCAGTTTCCTGCTTGGGAAACTGGCATTCCCTTATAAGGGAACGGCAGTTCCAAGGCAGGAAACGAGCGTTTCCGATATAGGGAACGCTCGTTTCCAAAATAAGAAATTAAAGGAAACTGTAAGCCATTCAGATACAATGATATAGGGAAATCATGGTAAGAAATGAACCATCTACGTGTGATTGATGTCGTATTTTATTATAAGGTTAATGCGAGCAAAAAGTCTGTTTTTATTAGAGGAAAAGTTTGTATGCCGTAATATAATATCGTACCTTTACAGGAATTAAGCGATAAACAATATTGGTAGATAAACAGACAAAAAAGAATGAAAATAACTTTAATCAGACAAGACAGCGGGAGTGGAAAAGAAGCTCTAAGCATATGCGAAGCAGGTACATTATTCAACAAAATGAAAACGGAGACAAAATCGGGACACATTACGGCTTTGCGAAACCTGATACCGATGCTGGAAGGTACGTACAGCCAGTACGAACATATAGACAAACTGCCATATATCTATTCTGCCGTAGAATGTACCCGCACTAAAGAAGGCGAACGAAAAATGAAACAATATAACGGACTGGTGCAGTTGGAAGTGAACCGGCTGGCAGGCCCGTCCGAAATGGAATATGTGAAACGGCAGGCGGCACTCTTGCCTCAGACTTTCGCCGCATTCTGTGGTTCCAGTGGCCGTAGCGTGAAGATATGGGTGCGTTTTGCCCTGCCGGATGACAGAGGACTGCCCGAAAAAGAAGCGGAAGCGGAATTATTTCATGCTCATGCCTACTGGCTGGCGGTAAAGTGCTACCAGCCGATGCTTCCTTATGATATTAATCTGCAAGCACCGGTGCTGACACAGAAGTGTCGTATGACACTGGACGAATCTCCATATTACAATCCCGATGCAGTGCCGTTCTGTCTGGAACAACCGCTCGCTATGCCCGGTGAAGAAACTTTTCGGCAGCGCAAGCAGGGTGAAAAGAATCTGCTGTTGCGCCTGCAACCGGGATATGAGTCTGCAAAAACCTTTACAAAGATTTATGAAGCGGCGTTGAACAGGGCATTTCAGGAAATGGAAGACTGGAAGCGTGGAGATGATTTGCAACCTTTGCTTGTACACCTTGCCGAGCATTGTTTCAAAGCGGGTATCCCCGAAGAAGAAGCGGTCCGGCAGACACTCATTCATTACTATCGGGAAGAGGATGAGCGAATCATACGCTCGACGATTCATAATCTTTATCAGGAATGTAAGGGTTTTGGCAAGAAAAACAGTATCGGAAGGGAGCAGGAGACGGCTTTTCTGCTGGAAGAATTTATGAACCGTCGTTATGAATTTCGTTATAACACCGTGTTAGATGATCTGGAATACCGCCAGCGTGATTCCATCCACTTTTACTTTAAGCCCGTGGACAAACGTGTGCGCAACAGTATCTCTATCTGTGCCTTGAAAGAAGGCATCAATGCCTGGGATCGTGATGTAGACCGTTTTCTGAATTCGGAATATGTTCCTTTGCACAATCCTGTAGAAGAATATCTTTATGATGTCGGCCGTTGGGACGGGAAAGACCGTATCCGTGCATTGGCAGGATTGGTTCCTTGTACGAATCCGTACTGGCAGGAGTTGTTTTATCGTTGGTTTCTGAGCATGGTGGCGCATTGGAGAGGGGTGGATCGGCAGCATGGAAACAGTACGTCACCTTTGCTTGTCGGTCCGCAAGGGTATCGTAAGTCAACGTTTTGCCGGATTATTCTGCCGCCTGAGTTGCGTTTCGGCTATACGGACAGTATTGATTTCAAGAGTAAGCAGGAAGCGGAGCGTTATTTAGGACGTTTTTTTCTGATCAACATTGATGAGTTTGATCAGATCAATGTCAGCCAGCAGGGGTTTCTGAAGCATTTGTTGCAAAAGCCTGTTGCTAACTTGCGCAAGCCTCATGGCAATACTATTCGTGAAATGCGTCGTTATGCTTCCTTTATCGGCACCAGCAATCAGAAAGATTTGCTTGCCGATCCCAGTGGCAGCCGTCGTTTTATCTGTATTGAGGTGATAGCTCCTATCAAAACCAATGCTACCATCAATTACAAACAGCTTTATGCTCAGGCGATGGAAGCCATTTATAAGGGTGAGCGTTACTGGCTGGATGATGAGGATGAAAAGATTTTGAAGCAGACGAACCGTGAATTTGAGCAGGCGAGCCCGTTGGAACAGTTGTTCCATTGTTATCTCCGTCCGGCGGAAGAAGAGGAGGGAGGCGAATGGATGACGTCCATGCAGATTCTGAATTATTTGCAGACGAAGACACGGGACAGGTTGGCTATCAATAAGGTAGCTGTGTTCGGCCGTGCGCTTCAGAAGCTGAATATTCCCTGCCGGAAGTCCGGTAAGGGGACACTTTATCATTTGCTGAAAATAGAATGATTGGTAGCAACGTGAGGGCAAACGGTTGCTCTCACGCTGCTACCATTGGATCTCTAATCGCTGTAACTCCGATGAATAGGGGGATTGAAGCGGGAATGAGAGCGTGAGGGCAAAAGTGCTGTCATTTTTCATTTGGAAAAAAGTTATTTCGCTACAGTCGCCTCAACGAGACTATCCATATCAAAATCAATATTATAATCCTTTTCTATTTGAATCCTTCTTATTTGATTGACCAGCGAATGCGGTTTCACCCTTCGGGTCATCTCTATTTCCAGCAACCTTTCGGGAAAGCGTTTACGGATTTCATCTATATTTCTCATGAAAAGTGAATCTTTATTTTCGTAGAGAGAATTGGCGGCTTCTGCCAGGATAAAAGCTCCCAAGCTGTCGGGATATTGTTTTAGTACTGCTTGAAGGAAAACCTTGCTTTTTCCAAAGCTTTCGTGGGCTTCAGCGTGCATATCTTTGGCAGCTTGAAGTAGTCCCAGTTGGAACAGATACTCACCGGTAATTGCGTTTTTCTCCATAGCAAGTGTTTGTATGTATAGGGCGGAGTCCAGTTCTCCCATTTCAGATAAAAGTTTGGCTTTCATGCCGTAATAGTCGGGATTTAAACTGTCGATTGCCAAAGCTTTGTCCAGAAAGCGGATGCATTTTCGGGTGGAGTCTACATCATAGGAAGATTCCATCAGGGCTATTGCTTGCCGGTAGAGGCTGTCTGCCTGAAGATTGATACAATGAGGAGTGATGTCTGCTTTAGACTCTTGCCGGGAATGGCAACCTGTAGCTGCAATAATCATTGGCAAGATAGTTAATAAGAGGCTTAATTTCTTGGGTTTCATATTCATAATTCTTATCATCCAATTTTATAAAAAGTAAGACTGGCGAAGAACTCGATAAGAAAATGTATCTAATCTGATCTTATTTTGTTCTTCGTCAGTCTTTTCTTGTTTTACTTAAATGCCTAGCTGTTCTCTTGCCCAGGCTTCATCATGTCTTATTCTGTAAAGGTATATTTCGGACATATTCCACCATGCGCTGCCTGCGACAGTATAATCCAATGGATCTTTGTCACGGCGAGCCGTAGGAGTAAATCGGATATAGTTGTAAGCTTGCTTTCCACTCACATTGTTTTTAGCTGTGGCATGGCCACCGTTTGTTGTCGGCAGATTGAATTCTTCATTACCCATACTTTCAAAGAACTCACCGTTCATACTTCCATATATTGTTGCGGCTTTTACGTCACCTCCGTTATTCACTCCGCTTTGACGTGCATCATATTCAAAACAAAGGTCCTTTAATGGTTTGTTCAGTTTGATCTGGACATAATGTGCTTCTGTTGTAACAGGAGCATTCCACTTGGTATGATAATAAGTATTCACCTTCCCGTCAATCAATGCCGGTAAACCGCCTCCGTCTCCGACATGATTAGCATTGTCGGAAAGCATATCGATAGTAAGAGTAACACGTTCCATTTCGGAAGCTTCACCGGAAATGCCTGTTATTGTTACCGGACTATCTGTCTCCATACCAGTCGGACCATAGGTGTTGATAGTAAATGAGTATTCACCTGCACATTGGTAAGTATCATCTATGATATAGGATGTTGTCTTATAGTCATTTATTAAGATCTCTTTATTTTCTTTCGTGACTTTATCGTAATAGGTAATCTTTATCTTGTTGAAGTCTACATCTTCAGGTATCTCCCATTGCAGCTGAATACTTCCGGCTCCCGGAGTAGCAGTAGCATTGATCACATTTAAAGGAGGTGTCGCGATAAATCCGGCCTGTTTTACTGTGACTACGAACTGACTTGGTACTTTGTCGGTGCTATTGGTACTCTTGAAGGTTATCTTTCCTTCACGAGGTTGATTCTCAACTTCAGTGTTGGCTTTAATGATAAAGCTTTCGGAGACATCACGCAGTGCTCTTGAAGCGGGTAATGATACTGGAGTGATCCAGGATTGGGCGGATTCTTCGACTTCATAGGTATATGACACTTCACCGGCAGGAGAATTTACTTTGAAAGGAATAGTGATTGTTTCTCCCATTGCTTTCACTTCATAGATCTTCTTGTCTTCATCGATTTCGACTATATAACCTCTGGGTTGTTGCTTTATCAGGAAAGAAGCTGTATAGCTGTAATTCTGGGAAGACTGGAGGATAATCGTACAATAACGTACGTCAGTCTCGGTGCTTTTATCCAGCGTAAATTTCAGTTCCTGTTTGTTTACGTCTTCCGCTGCACGCGTCTTTGCATCAAATGTGGCAGGTTGCTCTGCCAGACGTATCCAGTTGCAAGTGTCTGGTATAATGATATTATCCAGATTCAGGTTGGTCGCTACAGGAATTGTCAATGTTTCTCTTTCTGCATCTATTATTTCTACATATCCTTCCTGTTGTAGCTTGTCACCTATAAGGATGGCCGGTTCTTTACCAAACTGCGAGACAGTGATGGAATAGCTTTGATGACCATAGGCTACAGTGATTTCTGCCCGGCGTTGTTTGTATATATTGTTTGCACTGGCAGATACGACTACTTTGCCCTCGTGTTGTACTACCTTGCACCATTCTGCATTGGACTGGGCACTCCATCTGTCGAGTGGTACATTGGTCTGCACTTCAATTTCATGTTCTCCTCCCAGAAGTGGGAAAGTGATAGGTGCCTGACTTTTATCAGGAACTACGAGCGTTTCTACTTTAAACTCGGTTTCGTAATCGGGCGAACAAGAGATAAGTCCGGAAGCAATTCCGAATATGCTTGCGAGCCCGATGATTAATATATTTTTTTTCATACTCATTTGATTTGATTACAAGTTATCTACTCTTGGGTTAAATTCATATCGTAGTTTGGCTTTCACTTCCCGGTAAGGGGCGGTGGATTCCAGGCGATATTTATAATGCAGACGGAACTCTTTGTAATAAGTGGCACGTCCGTCGGGAGTACGGATAGCGTTTAACAGGAATGTGTTGTCGTAATCATCGATTGGAGTAAGTTGTACTACATCGACCGGATCCACTTCCACATCATTAACTCTGTCATGCGCTCTGATGGTAAGTTCTCTGGCCTGAGGATTCTCCGGTTGCTGCTCGCCAATTTCCAGAATGATACTCTTAGATACAATTCTGCTTCTTGCTGTCTTATAATCGCCAAGATCTTCATCACCTGCCATCATGCGTACCGAATTGGCACCGATCGGGAATACTTGATTGGCATTTGTCGGTCTACGGACTTCGGGACTACCACTGGGGTTAGGAATTACAATCGTACTGCTTGTATAATTGTAGTAGGTAGAAGTCTTTGTCGTTGCGTAATAGTTTTCTTTATAGATACGCAATAATACATGACTTTTATCCGGATTATAATTAGGTGTTTTTTCCGGATCTATCTTGTAATCCAGAAAATAAATAGAATCCGGTGAAATCCTTTCCAGATTTTTCAGATAGATCGGAAACATTACTTTGGAAGTGCCTGCCTGAATATCCAGTTCCTTATTGGGAAAATCATAGCATTCATCGGGAAGCAGTTTGGCAAATTTTTCTTTTTCTATATCAAAGTTGGATTTGTTGTATGCTTTCAGCAAAGAGTCCGATTCCAGAAGAGCTACATGGTGTGTGTTAGGGCTTATTTGTGAGCCGCTGACCGTGGCAACCAGATAGATCGTATCTTTTTCTTGTCCTACATTAGCCACCTGCCGGTCGTAGATCAGACTCGAATTACTGAGTAAGCCTACTTCGTTCCGGTATTGTTCCTGGTCGAAATCGTATTCATTGCAAGCACTCAATACACCTATAAGAGTGCAGAGCATTATATTAAATTTCTTTTTCATATTCAGTCTGTTATTCATGTTTTGATATTATCTGTCCCATCCGAAATTCTGGTCGGCATTGGGAACCTTCAGCAATTCATCATGGCGGATCGGTAAGAATACCATTTTAGGCAGTGCAATGCGGTCTCGCACATTTTGTGTATTGATCGTCACAATATTCCAGAATCCTTCATTACCGTTGGCATTTGTACGGTCTTTTGTCACATCCAGTCCCCGCCAGTTGGAGCTGTTGGCATCTTCGTCCAGATAGGTTCCCCACCTGCGCGTATCGAAATATCGGTATCCTTCGTTAAAGAGCTCTACCTGACGTTCATTGCGGATGATTTTTTCAAAATTGTCTGCTTCTGCCATGTCGTTGGCATCTACTCCCGGCAAGCCGACGCGATAACGTATCATGTTGAAATATTTAGCCATTTCTGCCGGATCACGGCTAACGGTTTCCTCAATAAGTGTACCTGTATTGTCGGATACTTCTACGGTCACTGTACCTTCTACACGGTTCAATGCTTCTACATATTCCAGTAGCACTTCACCATAACGAATGATAGGGAACGGTTTAGGGCTGGTGACGAATGCGCCTTTTACACTCCCTTTGCCGTTAGCCCATGAGTCGTCCGGATGAATGTATTTGACGGGAACATAACCGCTGACACTGTAGTCGTTTACGTTATTTCCGGCACCGGCAATTCCGGCATTGGTATCATCGTGAGAATACCAGAATTGCTGATTGACGTAGGAGGCGTCGGTAGAAGCTGAACTCATCGGCCAGTAGCGACCCGGAAAACCTATCGAGGCATAGAAGCGTGCCGAACGATTGGCGTACATCATAGGTACGTTTTCCCTTAGTAGGTATGTCCCCAGTTTTTTGGATTCGCCGGTGAGTCTGCTGAAGTCCGGTTCATATGGATATTCTGCCGATGAATTATGAATAGTCCGCCCATCTGCCATCAGATAGCAATCAATTACCCTCTGCGGCACAGACATTGAACCCCATCCGCCAAACTTGACAGGGAATGAGTGATGGGTATAGTTAGTGACGTTACTGGATTCCATCGCCCAGATGAATTCTTTATTAGTCTGTATGATACCTTCTCCTGTGAACATGTCGGAGTAAGAGTGATAAGGATCGATATTGCCTGCTCCGTCAGGGAAGTTAGCAGTAGGGACATTGGAGGCCAGAGGATATGGGTTCTGGGCATCTGCTTCCACTGTATGTAGCTCGTATCCCATTTTGGTCAGCTGTTTGGCGGCAGCTGCTGCAACGGCCCAGCGTCTCGGGTTATACTCTTGATTGACATAGTAGGCTCCGTCGCTTTTACGTTTCCAGGTCCCGAAACATTTACGGGCTGCAGCTCCGCCATTGAAAAGCGGTGAAGCCTGGAAGAGGCGCAAACGGGCGATGAGTGCCATGGCTGCTCCTTTGGTCGGACGTTGATAATAGTTGACGCTTTGCTCATCCGCCGAATAGATGCCTTGAGTTGCCAGTCGGAATTCATCGCATATATAATCTACAGACTCATCATAGGTAGCCCGTTCGCGATTATAATATTCGGCAGGTTCGGAGGTGCTCAGTTCTTCATCGCCCACGATAATCAACGGTCCCCAGTTCATCAAAAGATGATAATAAGCGTACCCACGCATAAAGTGAACATATCCGATATAACGTCTTCTGTCCATTTCGTTCATATCAGGTACATTGTAGACTTCTTTAAGCATTTTGTTACATCTTGCTACAATGACATACATGTCGTACCATTGGTTTTGGATAGGCAGATTTCTGCTGTTGATGGTACCTACGGAAAATTGTAGTCCCCAAAATTCATTTGTCTGATATTTAAGTGTTATTTCGTCCGAAGCAGATTCCCCCGGATTCCAGGAATTTCCCCAGATAGCCCCTGCGTCGGGAAAACCTTTCGGAGTGTTCCAGAGATAACCTTCAGCATTTTTCTTGCTGTGAAAGATGGAGTCTTCTTTGAAAGTAGCTTCGAAGTATGGGTCTACATCCAGAAAATTGCAGGAACTGAGTAGTAGTGTACTTCCTACTGTTGCTCCCAATATTATTTTGAATAACTTTTTCATGAGTGTTCTATATTATTTTTAGAATTTAAGATAAACCTGGAACGTGTAAGTTGCCGGTATCGGATAAGCGGCCCCGTTTGCAGATGCCTGTTCCGGATCAAAATACTTCACTTTGTCGATAGTAAAAAGGTTGTTGGCAACAAACTCCAGATCGACAGAAGATAGTCCTGTCTTTTTTATCCATGGAGTCTTCAGGTTGTACTTCAGACTGAGTTCCTGAAAGCGCAGGAAAGAACCGTTCCGTTTCCAGAAAGAGGAAAGCTGGGAGTTGTTCGTATTACCTCCGTAGGAGAGACGTGGGAATTCTGCATGGGGATTTTCCGTAGCGGTGGTGCCTGAATACCATGCGGGCGTCCATCTGTTCTTGGGATTGTTGGCCAGCTTGATAACGTTGCCGAGTTCTCCGTTATAGAAGGGAATCCATCCTGCGTCATTACCGAGTCCCGAACGGTAGTAGTCTACTTTTGCCGAACCTTTGAAAAGGAAGCTGAGGGTTAAGTCTTTCCAGTGAAAATCGGCTCCGAACCCATACATTACCCGGGGGAGTTGGTTGGAATAAGACAAAGGTACTTTGTCATCGTCATTGATAATACCGTCTCCATTTACGTCACGATATTTGATATCTCCCGGACGAATGCGGCCGAATCCGCTTTGGTCGGCACTTGTGTTGATTTCTTCTTTACTGGAGAAGAGGCCTTCTGCAATATATCCGCGAAGGATGTTAAAGGGTTTTCCGGTTACACTCAGATAATCATAAGGTAACTTGTTTTCTTCATAGTAATCAATAATATTCTGAGAGAAAGTGTAATTGCCGCGTACAGTGAAGCTCATGTCTTTATTGATCTGGTGGAAGAATTCGAAGTTTCCGTCAGAACCATAGCTATGCATTTTTCCTACATTTGATTTCGGGACGGTAACCATACCTACAAACTTAGGCAGCGTCACACGATCCTGGAAGATGTGATCACGTGTATCGCGGAAAAAGTCAACTGTGACAGAGAGCTTGTCGTGGAAGAACTTGGCATCGATACCAAAGTTGAGTTTCTTTGCTACTTCCCATTGAAGGTTGTCGGCTCCTTTCACAGTTTCTGTAATACCCCGTTCACGATATCCCCAGTAAGAGGCGGCATTGTCATTGATTAATGTCAAATAAGGGAACCGGTCACCACTGATCTGGTCATTACCTACCTGACCGTAGGAGCCGCGGAACTTGAGGAAGCTTAACCAGGGAATGGCCTCATTGACCCAGTTATAGGATGTCGGTACCCAGCCTACAGCAATGGAAGGGAAGAAACCGAATCTTTTTCCTTTTTCGAATTGCGCAGAACCTGTGTAACCGAAGTTTGCATCAATGAAATAGCAATTGTTATAGCCATAGGAAACACGTCCTGATAAGTTTTGACGCCGTTGAGGAATGGCATTAATACCCATTGCGTCATAGTCCCATTGGGTGTTATGAACATCTTCCATGTAATATAAAGCCAATGCTCCTAGTGAGTGCAAACCAAATGTACGGTCCCAGTTGGCTTTGGCTTCCATGTAGTATTTTCTGTATCTGTTGTTATTTTGTGTATATTTCATGTTCTCTTTGGCAGTACGCAATGTTTTGATGAGTACCCCTTGTGAACTTCTTCCTGTAGCGCGGTAGAGGTCAGGCCATATGTAACGTCCTTCATTGAAATAATTGATATTTTCGCTCATCGCTTGTACCGACGCTGTCATTCCTTTCAGGAATCCTCCGAATTCCTGTTCAAGTTTGAGTGTAAGCATATTACGCTGAGTTTCATCTTGCGTGTATCCGGTGTTATTTAGCATGACATACGGAGAAGCAAGGTCATGTTTTCCATAAGAAGGGAAGGTACCGTCTGAATAGGTTTTAGGAAACATCAGTGGAGTTAGCTGACGGACTGCTGACCATACCGTATTCGTGTTTTGTCCACCCGGGCTGGTATAGTTGGAAATATATCCGTCCAGACCAAAATAAACTTTGGTTGTTTTGGTCAGATTCATGTCAATATTGGCACGATAGGTTATTTTTTTATATGACAAAGGCTTTTTGAACAGGTTGTCTTCCTGCCGGTAGGCCGCTCCTTCATCCTGATACCCTAATGAAAGATAATATCTGGCTATGTCGCCTCCTCCTTGTGCATTGATGTAATAGTTCTGCTGGATAGATGTGCGTTTCATTATTTCATCTATCCAGTTAACATCCGGGTAGAGGTCTTTATCCAAATTGTATTTTATCAGATCCAGTTCCAGACGGGAGTAAAGGTCGTCTTCACCCGACATGGCACGTGCCTCATTGGCAAGGAGAGCGTAGTCATAAGCTCCCAGGTATTCGGGCAGACGTTTGATGTGCGATACTTTTAATGTTGCTCGTCCTGTGATGGTAAGTTTACCTGTTTCTCCACGTTTAGTGGTAACCAAGACCACGCCATTGGCACCTCGGGTACCATACACTGCGGTGGCGGAGGCGTCTTTCAGGATACTGAACGACTTTACATCATCAGGATCAATGTCTTCAAGGCGGCCTTCGATACCGTCAATCAGCACTAATGCACCGGAGCTGGCTCCGAAAGTACTGATACCACGAATCCAGAAGTTGGAGATGTTTTTTCCCGGTTCGCCCGAACTCTGCATGGTGATGACACCAGCCAACCGTCCGCCGATCATGTTGTTGAGGGAAGTACCGGGAGTACTGAGCTGGGCTACATCAATGGTACTGATTGCACCTACTACTGATATCTTTTTTTGTGAAGTCATACCTGTGACCACTACTTCGTCAAGCTTGGTGTCATCTTCTTCCAATGTAACTTTGAGTGTCATTTCATCTTTAGTCACCAGTTTCTCGATAGATTTCATTCCAATAGCCTGAATGACTAATATTTGGTTGGCATCTACTTTGATACTGAATTTACCATCCATATCTGCTGAGGTTCCCACTCCCGGTGCATTCTTAACATAAATGGTAGTACCCGGTAGCGGTTCACCGGTTTTGTCTATTACGACCCCCGCTACAGTAAACTGTTTTTTCTTATTGTCTTGACTGTAACTCGTCAGCGGTATAAGCGCCATGATCAGTACAATCAGTAGAAAATTATTTCTCATATTGTATTTTGTATAAGGTTATTCAATGGATAATTTACGAATCACTTTGTTCTGTGTGTCGGCTACATATACAATAGTTCCATCACTGTTGACTGCTACTCCGCAAGGGAAGTGGAATTTGGCAATTTCCGGACCTCCATCCTTATAACCTTCCGCTCCCGGCAGACCGATAGGTGTGGTTACGGCTGCTCTTTCTTTCGGCATAGTAGTATCTATTACGCGGATGCAGGAATTACCACTGTCAGCAATGTACATTTTTCCGTCGTCGGTGAAACAAATCTGGCGCGGGTGTCTGAATTTGGCGTTCTTCAGCAAGCCGTCTTCCCAGCCCTTCCCGTTCATAACTCCTTCGTAGATTGCTTTTCCTGCGTATGATTCTCCGTTATAAGTGTCTTTATCTTCCGGAGTGATCTTGGATACGTCCACTCTCCAAATCTGGTGAAAATCTGCAAGAGATACATAGAGTACGTTTTCTTCTCCTTTAATAGGGCTGAATGCGATATAGGAGTCACTTCCTGCTTTGCCGCCGTCGCCTGTTGCTACATTAGATATTTTCTTTAGCAAAATTTCTGCTGTACGGTTTTTAGGATTGATTCGAACCAATTGCCCTTTCCACATGACCGTATAGATCATATGATCCAGCTTGTTGATTACAAAGCAATGCTTCCAGTTGTTTTCGTCTACGGTGCTGAGTTCTTCTGATTTCAAGACTGTTCTATATCGGGGAACATAATTTAGAAGTTTTTGCATATCATAATATTTCATGCCGGCATCATCCGGAATGTAAACAGCTTCAGCATCTTTTTCATCAGAATAAGCAGGTGCATTAATATATGCAGTTCCATATTTTAATACAATGGAAGAATTGCTGGCGATGGAAATCATTGAAATGTTTCCGTTTACGCCTTCACCTTTTTCATTACGGCAGGTTGTGTTTGGTTGTTTGTCTTTTCCACTGTCTCCTTTACGGTCTACCACAAATATATTGTCTTCACCGTCTATACAGAGATAGAAAGGAGAGGAGAAAGTACATGTGGCAAGGTCACCACCAACGGTGTTTATATTATTGTCCGGTGATGCAAGTCCTGCTACCGTACTAACACTGGTTTGTGTCTTGTATAGGAATTGGTCTGGTGCTTTGCCTATGTATTCTTGACCGTCGGGCGTTCTTCTTTCTACAAGAATATTCATCTCTCTTTTGAAGGTGAGTCCTTTGGGAACAAATGCATAGATTCTGCTACCGTTACTGCTGACTAATCCGGCAGGATGTCTGATCCCGTCTACATCTTCAAAATAGACTTTCATGCCAGTGGTGTCTGTACCGAAGTTGCGGCCTTCGATGATCATCGGAGTGGCTATACCTCCGGAATCAGGATAAAATTCTGTGATCTCAATAGGCTGGTTTGGGTTGAACCCGCTGCTTCCATTGATGTCGTCATCTGAACAGGAAGCTAACCACGCGAAAGCTGTAATGAACAGCGTCCAATAAACTCTTCTTTTTCGCATTGTTTTTCTGTGATAAAAGGTTAATAATTAGATTGGTTTAAAAAAAGTGATAGGGAAACCTACTCTTGTGTGTCTACTATGTGGGTAGAACTAGGGTATGCATACAAGGGGTATACGTTTGTTTTTGTATGTATGAGTAAGTTTGAAAATATATGGGTGTGTTTGACTGCTATTATTCATCTTCTTAAATTGGGGGTATTGAAGTTGATAATGAACTCAGAATACATATCATACCTATTCTGATCTGTGCTGAAATAAAAGTAAAAAATGAGATCGAATTCTCCGATTTTGAAAGGCGGAGGGCTGTTGCTAAGAGTTTTCATAAATGTTAATTTAAGGTTGTAATCATATTGATTAATTGGGGCTAAGTCGTAATAGGACTTGGTATTTTTATACCCCAAAGTATATTTTCTACTGTTTCCATAGGCTATTCAAAGGTTATTAAGTGCATGTACTATTCTAAGACGGTGTAAAGTTATTAATAAAATCGAAAAATACAATATCTTTTTTATTTTAATTATCAACAAACACCATTTTTTTAGAATCTCAATTCTACTATATAGTTCATAAATTGTCATCCCAAGCATTCATCAACCAATTAATCAATTATATATAAGGCACTTATATATACACATACCAAGTCCTATTACGACTTCTTCAAAATTATTCAATTTGGCATAAGGTCTCT
>ENA-ORME01000064-ORME01000064.1-human-gut-metagenome-genome-assembly--contig:-NODE-64-length-41384-cov-11.220281_pt1 | contig 41384 bp, 36 predicted proteins | sample MGYA00242097_ERZ508983 | MGnify/ENA primary metagenome ERZ508983 (study PRJEB26280, sample SAMEA2531408) | human gut metagenome | biome: human gut; feature: human-associated habitat; material: faeces...
ATTGCTCAGTGCTCGCATTAATTTGTGGGGAACCCTCAGCCCACGGGGAGAGGGGGCAAACACCAAAAACGGCAACCTGGGTTGCCGTTTTGCTGTTTATCAGGCGCTTTGTTTCAGCCAGTTCAACACCACGTCGTGGTGGTTGCTGGTTTTGAAATCATCAAACACGTGCTCAACTTTACCGTCAGCGTCAATCAGGAAGCTGATGCGGTGAATACCGTCGTACGTTTTGCCCATAAAGGACTTCTCACCCCAGACGCCAAACTGCTCGCAAACCTGGTGGTCTTCATCGGAAAGCAGCGTGAAGTTCAGCAGCTCTTTTTCCGCAAAACGTGACAGCTTCTCTGGTTTATCGGTGCTGATGCCCAGCACTTCCACACCGACCTTTTTCAACTCATCCATGTTGTCGCGTAAACCGCAGGCCTGTACGGTACAGCCCGGGGTCATGGCTTTCGGGTAGAAATAGACCAGAACACGCTGTCCCTGGAAGTCGGTCAAATTTACTTGCTCGCCGTCTTGATCCGGTAAGCTAAATTTCGGTGCGATATCACCGGCTTTCAGTGGGTTCATTACTCAACTCCATCCTGTTCGTGCTGCGAATAATCGACGACGCTTATACTGCCTTGCGCGTGTAATTCTGTACAGAGGGCTTTGAACGCTTGCTCGATATTTGACGCATCCTGCGAGGCAGGGCTGTGGGCGGTAATTTGAATAAACAGCGTCGGGATGGCGTTTTCATCGCCAGGCTGCGTGCGGGAAACCAGTTCGGCAATGTTCATCTGATGGCTGTCAAACAGTGCCGTAAAACGTTCAATCAAATGAGGTGAATCAGGCACTTCAACCTGTACCCAGACTGTGGCAGGCAGAGCCGGACGCGGGCGCGCGGTGGTGCGCTTCATCACAATCAGTAAATCCAGCTCTGCGCCTTTCAGCGGCAGGGTAGATTCGATGAGGGTAATGGCATTCCATGTTCCGGAAAGCAGCATGATGAACGTGAATTCTTCGCCAAGCATAGCCAGCCGGCTGTCTTCGATATTGCAGCCGCAGCTGCTCACGTGGCGAGTGATGGTATTCACGATACCCGGCCTGTCAGCACCCAGCGCAGTGATAACCAGGTAATGTTGTGATGAGGTTGTCAAACCTGTTCTTCCTTTGCGTGGTTAAGTCTTCCTAAGGAAAGCATAAAAAAAACATGCATACAACCGCCTGAGAGCCTCAGGTCGCTTGCTTTTATTACAGTTCCAAACGTAACATTGAGGCTCTTGTTCGCACAGAGGATGGCTCATGTTCACGGGAAGTATTGTCGCGCTTGTTACACCGATGGATGAAAAAGGTAATGTCTGCCGGTCAAGCATGAAGAAGCTCATTGATTACCATGTCGCCAATGGAACCTCGGCGATCGTTTCGGTAGGGACTACCGGTGAATCCGCCACGCTGAGCCACGAAGAGCACGGCGACGTTGTGATGCTGACCCTGGAACTGGCGGACGGGCGTATTCCGGTCATCGCGGGTACGGGCGCAAACGCAACGGCAGAGGCCATTAGCCTGACTCAGCGTTTTAACGACAGCGGCATTGTTGGCTGTCTGACGGTGACCCCTTACTACAACCGCCCAACTCAGGAAGGTTTGTTCCAGCATTTCAAAGCCATCGCTGAACATACTGACTTGCCACAAATTCTGTATAATGTGCCGTCCCGTACCGGTTGCGATATGCTGCCGGAAACCGTTGGCCGTCTCTCGAAAGTAAAAAATATTATCGGGATTAAAGAGGCGACAGGGAACTTAAGCCGCGTTCATCAGATCAAAGAGCTGGTTTCAGACGACTTTATCCTGTTGAGCGGTGATGATGCGACCGCACTGGACTTTATGCAGCTCGGTGGTAACGGCGTTATTTCCGTGACGGCGAACGTGGCGGCGCGTGATATGGCTGACATGTGCAAACTGGCCGCAGCCGGTCACTTTGATGAAGCTCGCGTGATTAATCAGCGTCTGATGCCGTTGCATAATAAATTATTTGTCGAACCCAATCCGATCCCAGTGAAATGGGCATGTAAGGAGTTGGGGCTTGTAGCAACCGACACGCTGCGTCTGCCAATGACACCGATTACCGACCATGGTCGTGAAATTGTCGCTGGCGCGCTGAAGCATGCCGGTTTGCTGTAAAGTTTAGGGAGATTTGATGGCTTATTCAGTACAGAAGTCGCGCCTGGCCAAGGTTGCGGGTGTTTCGCTTGTTATGCTCCTCGCTGCCTGTAGTTCAGACTCGCGCTACAAGCGCCAGGTGAGCGGTGATGAATCCTATCTGGATGCGCCGCCGCTTGCTGAACTTCACGCGCCTGCCGGCATGATCCTGCCGATCCAGAACGGTGATTATAATATTCCGGTTACCAACGGCAGCGGCCTGGTGGGTAAAGCGCTCGATATTCGTCCACCAGCTCAGCCTCTGGCGCTGGTGAGTGGCGCGCGCACGCAGTTCACCGGTGATACAGCTTCTCTGCTGGTGGAAAGCGCACGCGGTACCACGCTGTGGCCGCAGGTTGTGAGCGTCATTCAGTCGAAAAACTATACGATTGATAAACGCGACGACGCCAGCCAGACCTTAACCACCGACTGGATTGAGTGGAACCGTCTCGATGAAGACCAGCAGTATCGTGGTCGTTATCAAGTCTCCGTTAAGCCGCAGGGTTATCAGCAGGCGGTTACCGTTAAGCTGTTGAATCTTGAGCAGGCAGGTAAACCGGTTGCCGATCCGTCCGCCATGCAGCGCTACAGTACCGAAATGCTGAACGTGATTGCAGCGGGTCTGGATAAGAACGCTGCTGATGCCGCAAACGCCGCGCAGAACCGTAACGGTTCAACGTTTGACGTGCAGAGCGGTGCAGACGATACCGGCCTGCCAATGCTGGTGGTGCGTGCGCCGTTTAACCAGACCTGGCAGCGTCTGCCAGCCACGCTGGAAAAAGTGGGCATGAAGGTGACCGACAGCACCCGTTCAACGGGCAGCATCACAGCGACCTATAAGCCGCTGTCTGAAAGTGCCTGGCAGGAGCTGGGGGCAAGCGATCCACAGCTGCCTTCCGGTGACTACAAAATCCAGGTCGGCGACCTCGATAACCGCAGCAGCCTGCAGTTTATCGATCCGAAAGGACACACGCTGACCCAGGCGCAGAACGATGCGCTGGTCGCTGCCTTCCAGGCCGCATTCAGCAAATAATAGTGAGGGCTGGTTAATCCAGCCCTTTTTATTTTCGTGCCACGCAAACGTGTGCGTGGCATAATATAGCCAGTTTTGAATACAAATCATCACACCAGGAGTAATGAAGATGCAGAAGCAAGCTGAGTTGTATCGTGGCAAAGCGAAAACCGTATACAGCACGGAAAACCCGGATCTGTTGGTGCTCGAATTCCGCAATGATACGTCAGCAGGAGACGGCGCACGCATTGAGCAGTTCGATCGTAAGGGCATGGTGAACAACAAGTTCAACCACTTCATTATGACCAAACTGGCCGAAGCCGGTATCCCGACTCAGATGGAAGCGTTGTTGTCCGATACGGAATGTCTGGTAAAAAAACTGGATATGGTGCCGGTTGAGTGCGTGATCCGTAACCGTGCCGCAGGCTCCCTGGTGAAGCGTCTGGGCATTGAAGAGGGTATCGAACTGAATCCACCGCTGTTCGATCTGTTCCTGAAAAACGACGCCATGCATGACCCGATGGTCAACGAATCCTACTGCGAAACCTTCGGCTGGGTCAGCAAAGAGAACCTGGCGCGCATGCAGGAACTGACCTACAAAGCCAACGACGTGCTGAAAAAGCTGTTTGATGACGCGGGCCTGATCCTGGTCGACTTCAAGCTGGAGTTCGGTCTGTACAAAGGCGAAGTGGTGCTGGGCGACGAGTTCTCTCCTGACGGCAGCCGCCTGTGGGACAAAGAGACGCTGGATAAAATGGACAAAGACCGTTTCCGCCAGAGTCTGGGTGGCGTGGTCGAAGCGTACGAAGCGGTTGCTCACCGTTTAGGCGTTAAGCTCGACTAAACTGCGCATTTGCCAAAGGATGTTGGCATCCTTTGGCGTCTTATCCTTGTTTACTATGGTAATCCTTTCATTAACCGCCTACGATCATAGCTATTATAAATGGAATAGTTCGAGGTGTTTATGCGCTGGCAAGGGCGTCGTGAAAGTGACAACGTAGAAGACAGACGCAGCAGTGGTGGCGGTGGTCCGTCTATGGGCGGGCCAGGTTTCCGGTTACCCAGCGGCAAGGGCGGTATTATTCTGCTGGTCGTCGTGCTGGTAGCGGGCTACTACGGTGTCGACCTGACCGGTTTGATGACCGGTGAAACCGGGCAACAGCAGCAGTATTCTCAGCGCTCCATCAGCCCGAATGAAGATGAAGCGGCGAAATTTACTTCCGTTATTCTCGCGACGACTGAAGATACCTGGGGTCAGCAGTTCGAGAAAATGGGGCGGACTTATCAGCCGCCAAAACTGGTGATGTACCGGGGTGCAACCCGCACCGGCTGCGGCACCGGGCAGTCCGTTATGGGGCCGTTCTACTGCCCGGCGGACAGCACCGTCTATATCGATCTCTCCTTCTATGACGACATGAAAAGCAAGCTGGGCGCCGACGGCGATTTTGCCCAGGGCTACGTGATCGCGCATGAAGTCGGCCACCATGTGCAGAAGCTCCTCGGCATTGAACCTAAAGTGCGTCAGATGCAGCAGAATGCGTCTCAGGCGGAGGTGAATCATCTCTCCGTACGCATGGAGCTTCAGGCCGACTGCTTCGCTGGCGTCTGGGGACACAGAATGCAGCAGCAGGGCGTGCTGGAAACAGGCGATCTGGAAGAGGCCCTGAATGCCGCACAGGCGATTGGTGACGATCGCTTGCAGCAGCAAAGCCAGGGGCGCGTTGTGCCGGACAGCTTTACCCATGGCACCTCAGAGCAGCGCTACAGCTGGTTTAAGCGTGGCTTTGACAGCGGCAACCCGTCGCAGTGTAATACCTTCGGCAAAGCTATGTGATGTTGGGGGTTGAACAGCTGGTTAACCAGCTTCAGCGTACCGGGCACCGCCGGCTGGTGGTGCTTAGCGGCGATGAAGCGTGGACGTTGAGCCAGGCGACCATCCTGCGCGATACGTTACCAGGAGACTGGCTGTGGCTGGAGGAAAACCCCTCTAAGGCCATCAGCGGCCTGCTGGGACGTGAATATCTGCACGCCGTTTTTGACGCGCGTCGCGGGTTTGACGTCTCGGCCCTCGCCGCCCTCAGCGGGACCCTGCGCGCCGGAAGCCTTCTGGTGCTGCTGGTGCCGCCGTTCTCCGTCTGGGCTAACAGGCCCGACGCGGATTCTCTACGCTGGAGCGACAGCGCAGAGCCGATCGCCACCCCGCACTTTGTTTACCATTTTTGCCGGACGCTGGCCGCCGATTCAGATGCTATCGTCTGGCATCAACATCGTCCTCTGTGCCTTCCCGTTGCGCCAGATTTACCCGCCTGGCAGCCCGCCAGCGGTGAACCGCAGCGCGAGCAGGCTGCGATCCTCGACGCGCTTCTGACCATGCCTGCTGGCGTGGCTGCCGTGACGGCCCCGCGCGGACGAGGAAAGTCCGCCCTGGCGGGCATGTTGCTCAACGGCATTCAGGATAGTGCTGTAGTGACCGCACCGGCAAAAGGGGCGACGGATGTCATCGCGCGTTTCGCCGGGGAACATTTTCACTTTATGGCCCCGGATGCGCTGCTGGCCTCCACAACAGAAGCTGACTGGCTGATTGTCGATGAGGCGGCCGCCATCCCCGGCCCGCTGCTCAAGAAACTGACGATGCGCTTTCCCCGCGTGTTGTTGACCACTACGGTGCAGGGTTATGAAGGCACGGGCAGGGGATTCCTGCTGAAGTTCTGCGCCCGGTTCAGCGGTCTGCGGCGATATACCTTATCAACCCCTGTACGCTGGGCTGCCGGATGTCCTCTTGAGCGAATCGTGGCGAACGCGCTGCTGTTCGACGATGCGCTTATCGATCGCAAACCGGCAGGGGAGGTAAGTTTAACGTCGCTGGCGCCCGGGATATGGGAGAGCGATCCGGCGCGCGGGGCAGGCGTGTATGAACTGCTGTGTGCCGCGCACTACCGGACGTCCCCCCTCGATTTACGCCGGATGATGGACGCGCCGGGACAGCATTTTACCGTTGCTGAAGCCGACTCAACCCTCGCCGGTGCTCTCTGGCTGGTGGAGGAGGGCGGCTTATCCCCAGAACTTAGCCGCGCAGTATGGGCGGGGTTTCGTCGGCCGCGTGGAAATCTGGTGGCACAGTCGCTGGCGGCGCACGGCGGTTCGCCTCTCGCGGCGACGCTGAAAGGCCGACGCGTCAGCCGTATTGCGGTTCATCCTCATCGCCAGCGGGAAGGCATCGGCCAGGGGCTGATCCGCAGTGCCAGCGGAGAAGATTATCTCTCGGTCAGCTTTGGCTATACCGACGAGCTGTGGCGTTTCTGGCGGCAGTGCGGGTTTGTGCTGGTGCGAATGGGCAGCCACCGGGAGGCCAGCAGCGGGTGCTATACGGCGATGGCGTTGCTGCCGCTGAGCGAGGCGGGGCATCAGCTCTGCGAAGAGGCGCATCAGCGTTTATGTCGTGATATGCGCGTCCTGTCGGCCTGGAATGGCGAAAAGATCCCGGTGATGGATGCATGGGAAGCTACCCTTAATAGTGACGACTGGCTGGAGCTGGCGGGGTTTGCCTTTGCGCACCGGGCGTTTTCAACCTCGGTTGCGGCGCTAACGCGATTGTTGTTAGCCGTGGATATGCCGCTCCCGGCGCTGCGCGGGAAAATGGAAGGGAATACGCACGATTTCGGGCGCAAAGCGTTGCTGGCGAAGCTACGCGAGGAAACCGCTCACGCGCTTGAAAGGCTTGATTACTCCCGTAGCCAGCGGCTGAAAGCCGACATTTTGCAATGGCAATTTTTTCAATGACTTCTTCAGTAAAGTGGCATGGTCATTACCCCGCAGAGGCGTAAAATCCTGCTTAACAATTAAGGAGATCGCCATGAAACATGACCATTTTGTTGTGCAAAGCCCGGATACACCTGCTAAACAGCTACTGCTTCTGTTTCATGGCGTGGGCGACAATGCCGTCAATATGGGACAGATTGGCAGCTGGTTTGCACCCGTTTTCCCACACGCGCTGATCGTCAGTATCGGCGGCGTGGAGCCCTGCGGTCCGGACGGGCGGCAGTGGTTTTCCGTCGAGGGCGTGACGGAGGAAAATCGTCAGGCACGTATTGATGCCGTTATGCCAGCCTTTATCGATATCGTGCGTTACTGGCAGCAGCAGAGCGGCGTAGGTGCCAATGCAACAGCGCTGATTGGCTTCTCTCAGGGCTCAATCATGTCGCTGGAAAGCGTAAAAGCGCAGCCCGGACTGGTGTCCCGCGTGATTGCCTTCAATGGGCGTTTTGCGACGTTACCGCAAAGCGCGACCACGCAGACCACGATCCATCTCATTCATGGGGGTGAAGACCGGGTAATTGAGCTTTCGCATGCGGTTGCGGCCCAGGACGCGCTGATGCGTGAAGGCGGGGATGTGACGCTGGATATCGTGGACGATCTGGGGCATGCCATTGACGATCGCAGCATGCAGTTCGCGCTCGGTCATCTGCGTTATACCGTACCGAAGCACTACTTTGATGAAGCGCTCAGCGGCGGTAAGCCGAATGACGATGATATCGTCGAGTTTATGTGAGGTTTCCCCTCTCCCTAGGGAGAGGGGAAACAAAGCGATTACTTCTTCTGGTCCTTCTTCGGCCAGTCGTCTTCATCGTCCCACTTGTCGTTAAAATCACGGTGCGGCGGAAGATCCGGTTTGTTGGCAAGGAACTTTTTGTGGTCAACGCGCTTGAGATCTTTAATCACGTTAAGCAGCACGCCTACCAGAAATACCAACACCAGAATCCACCAGTACTTTGAAAGCCAGTCCATTCGCTAATCCTCTTTAAGCACCCGTCAGGCGACGAGCTGCTCCATAATACGTTGATACATGCGGGCCAGCAGTTGTAAATCGGCAGCGTTCACGCATTCATTGATTTTGTGAATCGTCGCGTTAACCGGACCCAGTTCGACAACCTGTGCGCCCATGCGGGCAATAAAGCGTCCGTCAGACGTGCCGCCTGTTGTCAGCAGCTGTGGCTTAATCTCATTATAGTGCGCGATGGCGTTCACTACCGCATCCACCAGTTTACCGCGCTGCGTCAGGAACGGCTGGCCAGACAGCCACCAGTCGAGGGTATAGCGCAGCTGGTATTTTTCGAGCATCGCAATCACGCGTGCTTTGATCATCTCGTCGGTCAGTTCGGTGCTGAAGCGGAAGTTAAACTGGACGAAGAGATCGCCGGGAATGACGTTGTTGCTGCCAGTGCCGGCCTTGATGTTGGCTATCTGCATGCTGGTTGGCGGGAAAAATTCGTTGCCTTTATCCCATTCAATGCCCACCAGTTCGTTCAGCATCGGCGCGGCGCGGTGTACCGGGTTATCCGCCAGGTGCGGATAGGCAACGTGGCCCTGCACGCCATGAATGGTCAAATTGCAGGTCAGGGATCCACGGCGGCCATTTTTCACCACATCGCCCACCACTTCGGTACTGGACGGTTCGCCCACCAGACAGTAGTCCAGACGTTCATTGCGCGCCATCAGCGCCTCAACGACCTTCACGGTGCCGTTGTGGGCGCTGGCTTCTTCATCGGAGGTAATCAAAAACGCAAGACGGTTTTTATGGTTCGGATGCTGGGCGACGAAACGCTCTGCCGCCACGACCATCGCAGCCAGGGAACCTTTCATATCCGCAGCGCCGCGTCCGAAAAGCATGCCGTCGCGGATGGTTGGCTCAAAAGGCGGGTTGATCCAGCGGTCTGCGTCGCCTGCGGGAACTACGTCGGTATGTCCGGCAAACGCCAGCGTCTCCCCCTGACCGCGCCATGCCCAGAAGTTCTGCGTATCGCCAAAATCCATGTGCTCGACGGTAAAACCGATGGCACGCAGGCGCTCAATCATTAATGCCTGACAACCTGCGTCGTCCGGGCTAAGGGAAGGACGGCGAATAAGCTGCTGAGTCAGCTCAATGACCGGGCATGACATAGACTACACCTCAACGAATAAATCTGAATAAAGGGTTTCACTGAAACCCAGCAGCATAGGCTGACCTGGCTTGCAGAGCAATGGGCGTTTGATGATTGCCGGCATTTCAAGCATCAGTTTGGCTGCGCTGTCGGCGTTGTTGATCGTGGCCCGGAGAGATTCATCCAGTTTTCGCCAGGTGGTCCCGCGGGTGTTCAGCAGCGCTTCCCAGCCCAGTTCACTGATGGCGGAATGGAGAAACGCAGGGTCAAGCCCGTCGGCACGGTAATCATGGAAGCGATAGTCGATGTTGTGTGCTTCCAGCCAGCGGCGGGCTTTTTTAATCGTATCGCAATTCTTAATGCCGTACATCACAACCATAGTGAATCCTTTTGTTCTTGTGTGGGTTAAATGTTCAATATTTTCGAAGATATATCCTTAAGTGGAATATAACATATTCGGAATTTTTCGTGATTTACAATTCTCCATAATTCAACGAACAGCTGTACGCTGAATAGTGTTCCATCTTTTAAGCATAGTTGTCCACTCTGTATAAATTGCCAATAAACTCAGGGGGAAATTAAAAATGCTGTCATTTTTCTGACTATTTCAAAATATTGCTGTGGGTCACATAAAATTTACCCGGCAACGCTCATAGTGATCCTAAACCTACCTGCACAGCGAGGCTCAATCACAGCAATCGGTTAAAGTGGCTTCACAATGATGATACGTTTTCGTAGAATGCACATAATAATAAGAGAGGTTGTTATGATTGAACATGAACTGGGGAACTGGAAAGATTTTATCGAAGGCATGCTTCGTAAATGAATTTCCGGTAAGAAATGCAAGAGCACTTAATTAACTAAAATAACCATAGTGTGAAAGAATCACACAATAAAAAGGCGGCCTGTAAAGCCGCCTTTTTTTATTTCAACGGGTTATTCCGGCTTATCCTTCAGCGGGAAACGACGGCGTATCAGCACAAAGAACAGCGGTACGAAATAGATAGCCAGAATCGTCGCGGAAATCATTCCCCCCATAACGCCCGTTCCCACCGCGTGCTGGCTGCTGGAGCCTGCGCCGGAGCTGGTGGCCATCGGCAGGACGCCAAATACAAACGCCAGAGAAGTCATCAGGATCGGGCGCAGGCGCTGACGACAGGCGTGCAGCGTGGCGGCCATCAGTTCGTGACCTTTGGCATTCATCTCATTGGCAAATTCGACGATCAGAATGGCGTTTTTCGCCGACAATCCGATTACGGTGAGGAGTCCGACCTGGAAATAGACATCGTTTTCCAGGCCACGCATCCAGGTTGCCAGCAGCGCGCCGATGACCCCGAGAGGCACCACCAGCATTACCGAGAACGGCACTGACCAGCTTTCATACAGCGCCGCCAGGCAGAGGAACACCACCAGCAGCGACAGGGCATACAGGGCAGGCGCCTGCGCGCCGGAAAGCCGTTCCTGGTAGGACATCGCCGTCCACTCCAGGCCAAAGCCGGTCGGTAACTGCTGAACCAGTTTTTCCATAATGTCCATTGCGGTACCGGTACTGACGCCAGGCGCGGCTTCACCGACAATCTCCAGCGCCGAATAGCCGTTGTAACGCTCCAGACGCGGCGAACCGGTCTCCCAGCGTGACGTCGCAAACGCCGAGAACGGCACCATGCCGCCGGTGTTATTGCGCACATACCAGCGGTTGATATCGTCCGGCAGCATGCGGTATTTGGCAGCAGACTGAACGTAGACCTTTTTCACGCGACCGCGATCCATAAAGTCATTCACGTAGCTTGAGCCCCATGCCGTTTGCAGGGTGTCGTTAATGTCGTCGATGGAGACGCCCAGCGCCTGCGCTTTACGCTGGTCAATATCCACCTGTAGCTGAGGGCTGTCATCCAGACCGTTATGACGAACGCGGGTAAGCTGCGGATCTTTCCCGGCCAGCTCGAGCAGTTTATCGCGAGCTGCCATCAACGCGTCATGCCCGGCACCCGCGTGATCCTGAAGCTCCATATCAAATCCGGCTGAGCTGCCCAGGCCACTGATAGCGGGCGGGCTGCTGGCGAAAACGCGCGCTTCCTTGATTTTGTTGAACGCTTTAGTTGCACGTTCAATGATGGCAAAGGAGGAGCCGCTATCGCTGTCGCGCTGGTCCCAGTCTTTCAGGCGCACAAACATACGCGCCACGTTCTGCCCGTTACCGCCAGGGCCAGAGCCGACGGTGGAGAAGACGGAGACCACGTTATCCTTCTCCTGAGTATGGAAGTAGTTCTCAACCTTCTGCACCACTTTCAGGGTCTGCTGCTGGGTCGAGCCGCTCGGTAACTGTACGGAGGTGATAAACATGCCGCGATCTTCCAGCGGCAGGAACGAGGTTGGCAGCCGCAGGAATAAGAAGACCATGCCGCCGAGCAGCAGGACATAAACCACCATCCAGCGCACGCTGCGGTGCAGTACTTTACCCACGCCCGCTTCATAGCGCGCCGCATTTCGGTTAAACATGCGGTTAAACCAGCCGAAGAAGCCTTTTTGACCGTGGTGTTCGCCCTTATGCAGCGGTTTGAGCAGCGTCGAGCACAGAGCAGGGGTAAGGATCATCGCCACCAGTACGGAGAGCACCATCGCAGAGACGATGGTGATCGAGAACTGGCGATAAATCGCGCCCGTAGTGCCGCCAAAAAACGCCATCGGGATAAATACCGCCGACAGCACCATGGCGATACCGACCAGCGCACCCTGAATTTGCCCCATCGATTTGCGCGTGGCCTCGCGGGGCGAAAGCCCTTCCTCGCTCATGATGCGCTCGACGTTTTCCACCACCACGATGGCATCATCTACCAGCAGGCCGATGGCCAGCACCATGGCAAACATGGTCAGGGTGTTGATGCTGTAACCGAAGGCATACAGCACCGCAAAGGTTCCCAGCAACACCACCGGCACCGCAATGGTGGGGATCAGCGTGGCGCGGAAGTTTTGCAGGAACAGGTACATCACGAGGAACACCAGCGCGATAGCTTCGAGCAGGGTTTTCACCACATCTTCGATGGAGGCTTTTACGAATGAGGTGGTTTCGTAGGCGACTTTGTACTCCAGTCCGTGCGGGAAGTAATGCGACAGCTCATCCAGACGCTCTAATACCCGCTGCGCGGTCGCCATTTCGTTGGCGCCGGAGGCCAGTTTAACCCCCAGGCCGGACGCGGCATTGCCGTTAAAGCGACTCAGGTAGTCATATTTTTCCGCCCCCATTTCCACGGTGGCGACATCCCCCAGACGCACTTCGGAACCATCCTGATTCACGCGCAGAGTGATATTGCGGAACTGTTCAGGCGTCTGGAGCAGCGACTGGGAGTTGATGGTGGCGTTAAGCGCCTGGTTATCCACGGACGGCGTACCACCGAGCTGCCCCACGGCAATCTGAGCGTTCTGCGATTCGATGGCGTCGGTGACATCTTTGGCGGTCATCTGCACGCTGTTCAGCTTGTTGGGATCCAGCCAGATACGCATGGAATACTGCGAGCCGTAGGCGTCGATATCACCCACGCCGTTGATACGGCTGAGCGGGTCCTGAATATTACTGGCGACGTAGTCCGCGATGTCCTGCTTATCCATCGAGCCATCGGTTGAAACAAACGCGATGGTCAAAATATTGGTGTCACCGGTCTTACGCACGGTCACCCCCTGGTTCTGCACCGCCTGAGGCAGTTTACGCAGGGCCGATTGCAGCTGGTTTTGCACCTGCTGCACCGCTTCGTCCGGATCCGTGCCCGCCGTAAAGCTCAGGGTTACCGTCGCCTGGCCCGTGGCGCTGCTCTGCGAGGACATGTACATCAGGTTATCAAGACCCGTCATGTTCTGCTCGATAACCTGCGTGACGGTATTTTCCAGCGTCTGTGCCGAGGCGCCAGGGTAGTTCGCCGTGATACGCACGTTAGGGGGGGCGAGGTCGGGGTATTGCTCAACAGGAAGGGAAGTAATCGCCAGGACACCCGTCAGACACAACAGGATTGCAAGCACCCAGGCAAAAATGGGGCGATCGATGAAAAAATTCGCCATTAAAATGTGACCTCGTTTTGCTGCACGTCATTATTGTTTATTGCCCGCCTAACTTTAGCGGTAAGGCCCAGGTCAAACGTGGAGAAATAAAGGAGATAATGTAAATTATCATGCGCTTTTTTCAGCGCGCCTTCTTTCCCGCTATTTTTCAGCCTGCGCCGCAGGTGTCCGGAACGTCACGCTGACCTGTGTACCGCCCTGTGGCGGCTGAGAAAAGTGTAATGTTCCGCCGAGCCGTCCCGCGCGTTCGCGCATGATATTCAGCCCGTAATGCCCCGGCGGTTCACTGGCGTCGCCGATACCAATACCGTTGTCACGGATCGTGACCGTGTGAGAACCGTCCGCGGTGGTGACGCAGCTGACCACAATCTCGCTGGCGTCGGCATGTTTAATCGCATTCAGCACTGCCTCACGCACAATCTGTAAGAGGTGCACCTGTTTTTGCGCGTCCAGCGCAAGCGATGAGAGACGGCAGTCAAGCACCAGCTTCGCGCTGGTCTGGCTTTGCAAACCGTCGAGAGACTCCTGTAGCGCGGCAGGAAGATTGGCGTGGTTGAGCGTCAGGCGGAAGGTGGTGAGCAGCTCGCGTAGCTGATGCCAGGCGTTATTCAGCTCGCGGGAGAAGTCCGTAATGATGGTCTGGGCCGGGGCATTGTCGCCCGGCACGGCATGCTTCAGCAGCGTAAGCTGAATACGCAAATAGGAGAGCACCTGCGCCAAAGAATCATGTAGCTCACGCGCGATGGTGGCGCGCTCTTCCATCAGCAGCAACTGCTGATAATGTTTCTGCGCCTGATTGAAATAGAGCCCCCGGCCCAGCATCGTCGCCACGCTTTCCATGAGCGGCAGCGGAACATCCCCGGTCGCGCTTTGCCAGCGCAGTTCGCCGTACAGGGTGTCCTGCATTAATACCGGTAAATTGTGCATTTTCTCACCCGGGGACTCCTGTCCTTCGTAAAGCTGCCAGTCGTCACTGGTGCGCAATTGCAGGTAATTCATCTGCGTATAGTCATGCACAATTTGCAAAATATGCCGGAAGCAGTGGCTGTCTATCTGCCCGGTATTCAACGCCTGTGAGCATTTGAACAGCATTTCAAGCTGCTGATGCGCTTCATTCAGGTGGCGGGTTTTTTCGGCAACGGAGTGCTCCAGGGAACGGTACAGGGTGTGTAATTCCGCCGACATATGGTTGAAGGCGCGGGAAAGCTGGCCCAGCTCGTTGGGAAGCATAATATCCGGCGCGGGGGTATCGAACTGCCCCTGTTCGATACGCTCGCTCGCTGCCACCAGATTATTCAGCGGCAGCACAACCTGACGGCGGATGCGCCGCAGGGTCATCACCGCCAGCAGCAGGATGCCCAGGCCGCCCGTCAGCGACATGAAAATCACCAGCTGTATCTTATGTTCGGTGTAGTGCTGTAGCGCCAGCACAAAGGCATCTATCCGGCCCACGAAATCCTCTATGTGGCTCTGATACCACCCGGTATCGCCGCTGGCGATACGCGTGTCCATCTCCTGCCAGCCAAGCTGCAACTGCTGGTAACGCTGTTTGACGTCCTCTGGCACATACCAGCGGTTTAGCTTCTGCAACGCAGGCGCGCTCAGCGTTTTCTGCCAGACCGCGCGGTGCTCTGCCAGTGACGGGCTGGCGCGCTGCATTTCGTAGCCCAGGCGGTAGCTCTGCATGCGCAGCGATCCGGCGATGTTAATCGCCTCGGCGTCGCGCTGGCTGCTGGCGAGTGTAACCAGCGCAATGGCGCTGATCAGAACGGACAAGACAATCATCGAAAAGAAAGCCCGAGCCAGGCTTCCCGATACGGGGCGTTTAACGGTCACTCATCAGCTTCCTGAATTAAATTGATCTGCCACAGGTTCACTGGAAATAGTTCGCCTTCCTGGGCATTTGAACATTGCGTCGCCATGCCACTGTGGGTAAATACGATAACAATATAAAGAATAAGGTTATTGAACCAAAAACAGGTGTTGTTATGAATCGTTTTATTATGGCCAACGCTCAACAGTGTATCGGTTGTCGCGCCTGCGAAGTTGCCTGTGTGATGGCGCACAACGGGGAGCAGCACGCGCTGAGCGAGCGCCATTTTCATCCCCGCATTACGGTCCTTACCTCTGGCTTACGAAAAAGCCCAGTGACCTGCCACCACTGTGAAAATGCGCCCTGCGCGCAAAGCTGCCCGAACGGAGCCATCACGCAACACAGCGACAGCGTACAGGTCAATCAACAAAAATGCATTGGCTGTAAAGCCTGCGTGGTGGCCTGCCCGTTTGGCACGATGGACATGCTGATCACCCCGCTTGAAAACGACAGCGTAAAGGCCTCGGCGCACAAATGCGACCTCTGCCTGGAAAGGCCGCAAGGCCCGGCCTGCGTTGAAAACTGCCCGGCGGAGGTGCTTACGCTCGCCACCCCAGCCGTGCTGGATAAGCTGGTTAAACAGCGCCGACAGCGCAGCGCAAGGCTGGACACGCTGCCGTGGCACAGCGAGGCGGTTCAATCAGCCCCTCCGCAAACCAAACGGCAACAGATGCATAACACCCCGGCGCGCGGTGAGCCGGATAAGCTCAGCCCCGACGCGCGCGCAGGCCATTTTAATGAGATCTACTTGCCGTTTCGCCCGGAACAGGCGCAGCGCGAAGCATCCCGGTGCCTGAAATGTGGCGACCACAGCATTTGCGAGTGGACCTGCCCGCTGCATAACCATATTCCGCAGTGGATTGAGCGGATCAGGGCGGGGGATATCACCGGTGCGGCTGAGCTTTCTCACCAGACTAACTGTTTACCGGAAATTACCGGCCGCGTCTGTCCACAGGATCGATTATGTGAAGGCGCCTGCACCCTGCGGGATGCGTCAGGGGCGGTAACCATCGGTAATATCGAACGATATATCTCGGATCGGGCGCTGGCGATGGGCTGGACGCCGGACGTCAGCCACGTTACACCGGTCGGTAAGCGCGTCGCCATCATTGGTGCCGGTCCGGCAGGGCTGGCCTGTGCCGACGTACTGGTGCGCAGCGGCATCGGTGTGACGGTCTACGATCGCCATCCAGAAATCGGCGGATTGCTGACCTTTGGTATTCCGGCCTTCAAGCTGGATAAATCCCTGTTAGCGCGGCGCAGAGAGATATTCAGCGCGATGGGTATCCGCTTCGAGCTGAACTGCGAGGTGGGAAAAGACGTGTCGATGGTCCAACTGCAAAACGACTACGATGCCCTGTTCATCGGCGTAGGGACCTATCGTTCCATGAAAGCAGGTATCCCTCATGAAGACGCGCCGGGCGTGTACGACGCGCTGCCGTTTTTAGTGGCAAATACGCGGAACGTGATGGGTCTTGACCCTGCCGCAGACGAGCCGTTTATCGACACGCAGGGGTTAAACGTGGTGGTGCTGGGCGGGGGCGATACGGCGATGGACTGCGTGCGCACCGCGCTGCGACATGGCGCGGCGAAAGTAACCTGCGCCTATCGGCGGGACGAGGCCAACATGCCGGGCTCAAAGAAAGAGGTTAAAAACGCGAAAGAAGAGGGCGCGGCGTTTGAATTTAATGTCCAGCCGGTTGAGCTCACGCTGGATGACGACGGGAAGGTCAAGGGTATCCGGATGCTGCGCACCCGTCTGGGCGAGCCGGATGCGCAGGGGCGGCGTCGTCCTGTCCCGGTGGCGGGCAGTGAGTTTGTCATGCCAGCGGATGCGGTGATCATGGCGTTTGGGTTTAATCCGCACGCCATGCCGTGGCTTCAGGCGCAGGGCGTCGACACCGACGACTGGGGGCGCATCAGGGCCTCCGTGGAGAGCCGTTATCGTTACCAGACCTCGAATCCGCAGATTTTTGCTGGCGGTGATGCGGTACGTGGTGCGGATCTGGTGGTCACCGCGATGGCGGAAGGGCGCCATGCCGCGCAGGGGATCATGGACTGGCTTGGCGTGCCGCCGCGCAACATGCATTAACGCAGACGGGCGACAAAGCGGGCATCACGGCGTAGTATAAACAGACTCATTTTGCCGTGGAGCCCGTATGTCCCTGAACATTACCGTTATTAAAGACAAAATCCTTTCTGAAAATTACTTTGTCCTGCGTAACATCACTTACGATCTCACCCGTAAGAGCGGGGACGTCATTCGCCATAAACGCGAAGTCTACGACCGGGGCAATGGTGCAACCATTCTGCTGTATAACCGTGAAAAGCAAAGCGTGGTGCTGATCCGCCAGTTTCGCATCGCGACATGGGTCAATGGCAACGCGGACGGACGTCTGATTGAAACCTGTGCAGGTCTGCTGGACGACGATGAGCCGGAAGTGTGTATCCGCAAAGAAGCCATTGAAGAGACGGGCTTTGAGGTGGGGGCGGTGCAGAAAGTCTTTGAGCTGTTTATGTCCCCTGGCGGGGTTACCGAGCTGGTTCACTTCTTCATTGCGGAGTACACCGATGCCCAGCGCACGCACCGGGGCGGTGGTGTGGACGATGAAGACATTGAAGTGCTGGAAATGCCTTTCGCTCAGGCTGTCGACATGGTGAAAAGCGGCGAGATCCGCGACGGTAAAGCGGTGATCCTGTTGCAGTATCTGCAAACCAGCGGTTTGATGAATGCTGCGTCGGTAGCGTGATAAGTTGTATTTCAGATAAATCTATCCGATAAATCCGATTGAGCCAGCCCGCCCAGGGCACGAAGATACGCCCCAGATTGACCTATTCGTTTCCGGGGCTGTGCCGTTCATGCGCTACTGCGTTATTTTTCTCTTCTTCATTTGCGTGCTTCCCGCACCTTTGGTGTGGGCTGCGCCTGCGCAGCAGTCTTTTTCAGACTGGCAGGTGACCTGCAATAACCAGAATTTCTGCGTAGCGCGCAACACCGGCGAGCATCGCGGTCTGGTCATGACGCTGAGCCGCAGTGCGGGGGCAAAAACAGACGCCAGCCTGCGCATCGATCTCGGCGGTCTTTCGACGCCTCCGGTGAAAGAGCCTGACATTGCCCCGCGCCTGCTGCTCGACAATGTGCCGCTTCAGCTCACGTCGCAACACTGGCAGTTAACCCCCTGGCATCTTAAAACAGACGATACGGGCACCATCACCACGTTTCTGAAAACCATTCAGGAGGGGCAGGCGCTGACCCTGCGCGGGGGGAAGCAGACAATCTCTCTGGCCGGTCTGAAAGCGGCGCTGCTGTTTATTGATGCCCAGCAAAAACGCGTCGGAAGTGAAACGGCATGGATTAAAAAAGGAGATAGTCCACCGCTGAGCGTGCCGCCTGCGCCGGCATTAAAAAAGGTGGCAGTGGTGAACCCCACGCCAACGCCGCTGACGCATAACGAACTTAACGATCTGCTGGATTACGGTACCTGGCGCATGAACCACAGCCAGTGCTCCCTCGATCCGAACCGGCGTGAAGTGCGCGTGACCGCGTTGACCGATGACAAAGCGCTGATGATCATCAGCTGTGAGGCGGGGGCGTACAACACCGTCGATCTGGCGTGGCTGGTGTCGCGTAAAAAACCGTTTGCTGCCAGAAGCGTGAGATTGCGCCTGCCGTTTACCCCTTCCAGCCAGAGTAGCGACATGGAGCTGATGAATGCCAGCTTCGATGAAAAAACGCGCGAGCTGACCACGCTGGCACTGGGACGCGGGATTGGCGACTGTGGGATCCAGACCCGCTGGCGTTTTAACGGCCAGCGCTTCCGCCTGGTGCGCTACGCGGAAGAGCCAAGCTGCGATAACTGGAATGGGCCAGATGCCTGGCCCACGCTGTGGATCACAAGGTAGGGCGCTGTCGCTTACCGGGCCTACGTTTTAGCGATTTGTAGGCCCGGTAAGGCTTAGCCGCCACCGGGCACGAAGACTGCACTACAGCACGCTCAGCGCCTTCTCCACCACGTTCTCAACGGTAAAGCCGAAGTACGGGAACAGCTTATCGGCCGGGGCGGATTCACCATAACCCTTCATGCCGACAATCGCCCCTTTCAGACCCACATATTTGTACCAGTAGTCGGCAATGCCAGCTTCAACCGCCACGCGCGCCGCGACGTTTGAAGGCAGCACCGATTCGCGGTACGCCTCATCCTGGGCATCAAAGATATCCGTTGAAGGCAGGGAAACCACGCGCACCGCGTGACCCTCGGCGGTCAGTTTCTCGGCCGCTTTTACCGTGATTTCCACCTCTGAACCGGTGGCAATCAGGATCACGTCCGGTTTACCGCCGCTGTCTTTCAGGATGTACCCGCCGCGGGCGATATTTTTCACCTGCTCCGGCGTGCGCTCGATCTGCGCCAGGTTCTGGCGCGACAGGATCAGCGCTGTGGGTCCGTTATGGCGCTCTACGGCCAGCTTCCAGCCCACAGCCGCTTCAACCTGATCGCACGGACGCCAGGTACTGAAGTTTGGCGTCAGGCGCAGGCTCGCCAGCTGCTCTACCGCCTGGTGCGTCGGCCCATCTTCACCCAGTCCGATGGAGTCGTGGGTATACACCATGATTTGCCGCGCCTTCATCAGGGCCGCCATACGCGCCGCGTTACGGGCATATTCGACAAACATCAGGAAGGTGGCGGTGTACGGCACGAAGCCGCCATGGTGGGCGATACCGTTGGCAATGGCGGTCATCCCGAACTCGCGCACGCCGTAGTGGATATAGTTTCCGGCAATGTCTTCCTTCAGGGATTTAGAGCCAGACCAGATGGTGAGGTTACTTGGCGCCAGATCCGCCGAGCCGCCCAGCAGTTCGGGCAGGACAGGGCCAATCGCGTTCAGGGTGTTTTGTGACGCCTTACGGGTGGCAATTTTCGCCGGGTTAGATTGCAGGTTTTCAATCAGCGCCTGAGTTTTCTCTTCCCAGTCTTCCGGCAGGCCACCGCTCATGCGGCGGTTAAATTCGGCCGCCAGCTCCGGATACGCTTTTTTGTAGGCAGCAAACTTCTCGTTCCAGGCCTGCTGCGCTTTTTCACCTGTTTCGCGAGCATCCCAGGCCCTGTAGATCTCTTTTGGGATCTCAAAGGCCGGGTGTTTCCAGCCCAGTTTCTGGCGGGTCAGCGCCACTTCCTCTTCACCCAGCGCCGCGCCGTGCGCCTCTTCTTTACCCGCTTTGTTCGGCGAGCCGAAGCCGATGGTGGTGCGGCAGACGATCAGGGACGGTTTGTCCTTCACGCTCTGCGCTTCCTGAATCGCTTTTTTCACCGCCTCAGGATCGTGACCGTCGATTTCGTGCACCACGTGCCAGTGATAGGCTTCAAAGCGTTTTGCAGTGTCGTCGGTAAACCAGCCCTCGGTTTCCCCGTCAATGGAGATACCGTTGTGATCGTAGAAGCCAATCAGCTTGCCCAGGCCCAGGGTGCCCGCCAGCGAGCAGACCTCGTGGGAGATCCCCTCCATCAGGCAGCCATCACCCATAAAGACATAGGTGTAGTGATCGACAATCTCGTGGTCGGGCTGGTTGAACTGCGCGGCCAGCGTACGCTCTGCAATCGCCAGGCCGACGGCATTCGCCAGCCCCTGGCCCAGCGGGCCGGTAGTAGTTTCAACACCCGGCGTATAGCCGATCTCCGGGTGGCCCGGCGTTTTGGAGTGCAGCTGGCGGAAGTTTTTTAACTCCTCAAGCGGCAGGTCGTAGCCGGAGAGGTGCAGCAGGCTGTAGAGCAGCATCGAGGCGTGACCGTTGGAGAGAATAAAACGGTCGCGATCGTACCAGGTCGGATCGGTCGGGTTGTGCTTCAGGAAGTCGTTCCACAGCACTTCGGCAATATCAGCCATACCCATGGGGGCGCCAGGGTGGCCGGAATTGGCTTTTTGTACGGCATCCATGCTGAGGGCGCGAATGGCGTTGGCGAGCTCTTTACGGGACATAGTTCACTCCGTGGCAAGGTTAAAGTTTGGCGGCGAGAAGATCTTCGAGTTTGCGCTGGTCGACGGCGAACTGGCGGATGCCATCTGCCAGTTTTTCCACGGCCATTGGATCCTGATTGTGCTCCCAGCGGAATTCCGCTTCGGTCATGGGTTTCGGTTTTAGCAGAACGGTAGAGGTCGGTACCAGCTTGCGGATCACCGTCTCTTCACTCTCCTGAAGCTTTTTCAGCAGGTCAGGAGAGATGGTCAGACGGTCACAGCCCGCGAGCGCCAGGATCTGCTCGGTGCGGCGGAAGCTGGCCCCCATCACGATGGTCTCGTAGCGATGCTGCTTGTAATAATCGTAGATATTACGCACCGATTTTACGCCAGGATCTTCTTCCACCACGTACGGATCCATTGGCTGTTTCGCCTGATACCAGTCGTAGATACGCCCGACAAACGGTGAAATCAGGAACACGCCCGCTTCGGCGCAGGCACGCGCCTGGGCGAAGGAGAACAGTAGCGTCAGGTTGCAGTGGATCCCCTCTTTCTCCAGCACTTCCGCCGCGCGGATGCCTTCCCAGGTAGACGCAAGCTTGATCAGAATGCGTGACTTATCGATCCCCTGCTCCTGGTAGAGTTCCACTATGCGGCGGGCCTTGTTAATGCTTTTTTCCTGGTCGAACGAGAGGCGGGCGTCCACTTCGGTAGAGACGCGCCCCGGTATGCTTTTAAGAATTTCCGCACCGATATTGACCGCCAGCTTGTCGCTGGCTTCGGCGACCTGCTGTTCCTGCGTTTTCCCGCGCTGTTTGCCGTAGGCAAGGGCGTCATCAATCAGATGACTAAAGTGCGCAAGACCGGCCGCCTTGAGCAGCAGAGAGGGATTGGTGGTCGCGTCTTCCGGCTGGTAGTGACGAATCGACTCGATGTCGCCGCTGTCTGCAACCACGGTGGTAAATTGTTTGATGCCGTCTAGCTGGTTCATAATTACTCCTTGGAAATAAAAGAGTTAGTCGAGTGCGTTAGTTCACACTTCTGAGAAAATCATGATGGACTTAACAAAAAAGCATAGCAGACGGGGGAGGCATTGCTTTCTGAGACGGGTAACATGGCTGTTATAAATTGATAACAATTTTTATTCTGCAATGGTGAGAGTTTGGCAGCCTTCAAAGTTTAGGAGCCTGCCTGCGGCGATACTATGCGGCACACCAGGGTGTGCATAGGAACGTCGACATCACCCTTTTTGACCGAAACGTGAAAGGAATAACAAGATGGATGATCAGTTAAAACAAAGCGCTCTCGATTTTCACGAGTTTCCTGTTCCGGGTAAAATCCAGGTATCCCCGACCAAACCGCTGGCGACCCAGCGCGATCTGGCGCTGGCCTACTCGCCGGGCGTGGCTGCTCCGTGCCTGGAAATCGAAAAAGATCCGCTGGCAGCGTACAAATACACCGCGCGCGGCAACCTGGTGGCCGTTATCTCTAACGGTACGGCGGTGCTGGGGTTAGGGAACATCGGTGCGCTGGCTGGTAAGCCGGTGATGGAAGGGAAGGGCGTTCTGTTTAAGAAATTTGCCGGTATCGACGTCTTCGATATCGAAGTGGACGAACTGGATCCGGATAAATTCATCAACGTGGTGGCGGCGCTGGAGCCGACCTTCGGCGGCATCAACCTGGAAGACATCAAAGCGCCGGAATGTTTCTATATCGAGCAGAAGCTGCGCGAGCGTATGAACATTCCCGTGTTCCATGACGACCAGCACGGCACGGCGATTATCAGTACCGCCGCCATTCTGAACGGCCTGCGCGTGGTGGAGAAAAATCTCTCCGACGTGCGCATGGTGGTCTCCGGCGCAGGCGCCGCGGCCATCGCCTGTATGAACCTGCTGGTGGCGCTGGGCATGCAGAAGCACAATATTGTGGTCTGCGACTCCAAGGGCGTGATCTACAAAGACCGCGAGCCAAACATGGCGGAAACCAAGGCGGCCTATGCGGTGGAAGACGACGGCAAGCGCACGCTTGAAGACGTGATTGACGGTGCTGACATTTTCCTCGGCTGTTCAGGCCCGAAAGTGCTGACCCAGGAGATGGTGCAGAAGATGGCGCGCGCGCCAATGATCCTGGCTCTGGCGAACCCGGAGCCGGAAATTCTGCCGCCGCTGGCGAAGGCGGTGCGTGAAGACGCTATCATCTGCACCGGACGTTCGGACTACCCGAACCAGGTGAACAACGTGCTCTGCTTCCCGTTCATCTTCCGCGGGGCGCTGGACGTCGGCGCCACGGCGATCAACGAAGAGATGAAGCTGGCTGCCGTTCATGCTATCGCAGAGCTGGCGCACGCCGAGCAGAGCGAAGTGGTGGCCTCCGCCTACGGCGATCAGGATCTGAGCTTCGGCCCCGACTACATCATCCCTAAACCATTTGACCCGCGTCTGATCGTGAAGATCGCGCCAGCGGTGGCCAAAGCGGCGATGGACTCCGGCGTGGCGACGCGGCCGATTGAAGATTTCGATGCCTACGTCGATAAACTCACCGAGTTCGTTTACAAAACCAACCTGTTTATGAAGCCGATCTTCTCCCAGGCGCGCGCCGACGCGAAGCGCGTGGTGCTGGCGGAAGGGGAAGAGGCGCGCGTGCTGCATGCCACGCAGGAGCTGATCACCTTAGGGCTGGCGAAACCGATCCTGATTGGTCGTCCGAGCGTGATCGAGATGCGTATTCAGAAGCTCGGCCTGCAAATAAAGCCGGGCGTGGACTTTGAGATCGTTAACAACGAATCCGATCCGCGCTTCAAAGAGTACTGGAACGAATACTATTCGATCATGAAGCGTCGCGGGATCACCCAGGAGCAGGCGCAGCGGGCGGTGATCAGCAACACCACGGTGATCGGCGCGATCATGGTTCATCGCGGTGAGGCGGATGCGCTGATCTGCGGCACCATCGGCGAGTACCATGAGCATTTCAGCGTGGTACAGGAGATCTTCGGCTATCGCGAGGGCGTCCATACTGCCGGCGCAATGAACGCGCTGCTGCTGCCAAGCGGTAACACCTTTATCGCCGATACCTACGTCAACGACGATCCCTCCCCGGACGAACTGGCGGAAATCACCGTGATGGCGGCGGAAACCGTGCGCCGCTTTGGTATCGAGCCGAAAGTGGCGCTGCTGTCGCACTCAAACTTCGGGTCATCCAAATCCGCGGCGGCGTGCAAAATGCGCCAGACGCTGGACCTGGTGCGCGAGCGTGCGCCGGAGCTGATGATCGACGGCGAGATGCACGGCGACGCCGCGCTGGTGGAGAGTATTCGTAATGAACGTATGCCGGACAGCCCGCTGAAAGGCTCGGCGAACGTGCTGATTATGCCGAACGTGGAAGCAGCGCGTATTAGCTATAACCTGCTGCGCGTGTCGAGTTCTGAAGGTGTGACCGTCGGGCCGGTACTGATGGGGGTGTCAAAACCGGTACATGTGTTAACGCCGATTGCCTCCGTGCGTCGTATCGTCAACATGGTGGCGCTGGCGGTGGTTGAGGCGCAGACGCAGCCGCTGTAATTTATTGCCCTCGCCCCTCACCCTAATCCTCTCCCCATAGGGGAGAGGGGACTGCTCTGAGCCGTCTTTTCACCCTCGCCCCTTTGGGGAGAGGGCCGGGGTGAGGGGTAAGGGTTAAACCCAGTCCCGAACCTTAATAAACTCACTCAAGGCAGCCTCCGGGCTGCCTTCTTTTGGCGCGTAGCTGTACTCCCAGCGCACCAGCGGCGGCATCGACATCAGAATCGACTCCGTGCGTCCGCCGGTCTGCAGGCCGAACAGCGTCCCGCGATCCCACACCAGGTTGAACTCCACGTACCGCCCGCGACGATAAAGCTGGAACTCACGCTCGCGCACGCCGTAGTCGGTGTCTTTGCGGCGTTCGACAATCGGAAGATAGGCGTCGGTAAAGCCTTCACCCACCGCGCGCATAAAGCTGAACGCGGTATCAAAATCCGGGGTATTGAGATCGTCAAAGAACAGCCCGCCGATGCCGCGCTGCTCGTCGCGGTGCTTCAGATAAAAATAGTCATCGCACCACTTTTTGTATTTCGGGTAAACGTCTTCGCCAAACGGCAGACAGAGGTCGCGTGCGGTGGTGTGCCAGTGCACGGCGTCCTCTTCGAAGCCATAGTAAGGCGTTAAGTCGAAACCGCCGCCAAACCACCAGACCGGATCGGCTCCCGGTTTTTCCGCGATGAAAAAGCGAACGTTGGCGTGGCTGGTTGGCACAAACGGGTTATGCGGATGCACCACCAGCGAGACGCCCATGGCCTCGAAGCTGCGGCCCGCCAGTTCAGGCCGATGCGCCGTGGCGGACGCTGGCATTGCATCACCGTGGACGTGGGAGAAGTTGACCCCGGCCTGTTCAAAAATACCGCCGTTACGCAGCACGCGGCTGCGCCCGCCGCCGCCCGCTTCGCGCTGCCAGGTGTCTTCCTGGAATTCACCGCCGTCTGCGGCGGTCAGTTTCTGGCAAATCGCGTCCTGGAGCTGCATCAGGAAAGTTTTGACCAGCTGTGCATTCGGTTTCATCAACGTTTCCTGGAGTGCGCTTTTTGATTATCGAACCAGTTGAAATAACTGATGACCCCGGAGGCGATGGCGTTCGCGATCTTCTGACGAAACGCCTTAGTGCCGAGTAAACGCTCTTCTTCCGGGTTGGTAATGAACGAGGTTTCCACCAGCACGGACGGAATAGACGGTGACTTCAGCACCACAAACGCGGCCTGCTCGGTGCTTTTACTGTGCAGACGGTGCACGGGTTTAATCCGTTTGAGGATATGCGAGCCGAGCGTCAGGCTGTTTTTGATGGTATCGGTCTGCACGAGATCAAACAGAACCTGCTGTAACAGATGGTCTTTGTCGGTGGCTTTTTTCCCGGCCACTTCATCCGCCCGGTTTTCGCGATCGGAGAGGTATTTCGCCATGGCGCTACTGGCGCCACGGTTGGAGAGCGCAAATACCGAGGCGCCTGCGGCGGAAGGGTTTGTGAAGCCATCCGCGTGAATGGACATAAACAGATCTGCGCCGTGCTTGTGGGCAATCTCCACGCGATCGTACAGCGGGATAAACGTGTCGCCCGTGCGCGTCAGGCGGGCGTCAATACCGTTACTGCGTAAAATTGCGCGTACATTTTTTGCAATTGCCAGCACGACGTGTTTTTCTTTCGACCCGTTTCGGCCAATGGCGCCGGTGTCGATCCCGCCGTGGCCCGGATCGAGCATGACCAGACGCTTTGCGCCAGCTTTTTTGGTTTTCGGCTTGCTGTGTCCGTTACTGGTTTTAAGCGTGCTCTCTTCTTTTGCCTGAGCCTGCTTTGCGATACCCGATAACGTTAAGGCCGCCAGCCCCGCTTTGAGAACCTGACGACGCGATGTGAGTGCTTTTAATGGTTTGAATGTGCTCATGCGGCCTGAATTGTAAAAATTGGGGTCCTGGTGTTATATCGTATCGTGTTTCCCGTTACGACAGTCCTTATTGAGAATTGTTTTACTTTTCATTTCAATACGTGACAAAGTGACATTATGCCAAATTTTGGCGAGTTTTTCCCCGGTTATTGGCTAAACGCCCTGTTCACGCCATAATCACTGTTTTTAAACCCGAAAAGGCGGTTAATACCATGGAGATACGCGTTTTTCGCCAGGAAGATTTCGAAGAGGTGATCACCCTTTGGGAGCGCTGCGATCTGCTGCGTCCGTGGAACGATCCGGAAATGGACATCGAACGGAAGGTGAATCACGACGTCAGTCTGTTTCTGGTCGCTGAGGTCAACGGCGAAGTGGTCGGGACGGTGATGGGTGGGTACGACGGCCACCGCGGCTCGGCCTACTATCTGGGCGTGCACCCGGAATACCGCGCGCGCGGCATCGCCAACGCGCTGCTTAACCGTCTGGAAAAGAAACTGATCGCCCGTGGCTGCCCGAAAATCCAGATTATGGTCCGGGAAGATAACGACGTGGTGCTGGGCATGTATGAACGTCTGGGCTACGAGCACGCGGATGTACTGACGCTGGGTAAGCGCCTGATCGAAGATGAAGAGTACTGAGTTCCACCCTGGCGACTACGACGTTCACGGTCGTCTGCGTCTGCCTTTTTTGTTCTGGTGCGTTCTGCTGTTGCAGGCCCGAACCTGGGTGCTGTTCGTGATGGCTGGCGCGTCGCGCGGGCAGGGCGATACGTTACTGAATCTCTTTTATCCCGATCACGATGCGTTCTGGCTGGGATTGCTGCCGGGTGTACCAGCGGTCCTGGCGTTTCTGTGCAGCGGACGGCGGCAAGCCATTCCGCGCTTCTGGCGCGCGCTTCGCTGGCTGCTGATCCTGGCGCAGTTTGTGCTTCTGGTCTGGCAACCCTTGCTCTGGCTGTACGGCGAGCCGCTTTCGGGTATCGGGATTGCACTGGTGGTGGCGGATATTGTCGCGCTGCTGTGGCTGGTCACGAATCCCCGTTTACGCGCCTGTTTTACGCAAGAGCCAGATTAAACGGCACTTTTTGCCGATACTGCACTCCAACAAGCGTTGATTTACTACGTAAGGACGTCTCAATGAAATCGCTGCGTTTACTTTTATGCGCTCTCCCGCTGGCGTTAACCGGCTGTTCCACGCTCTCATCCATCAACTGGTCTGCGGCCTATCCGTGGAACTGGTTTGGCTCCTCAATGGAAGTGACCGAGCAGGGCGTGGGCAAAATCACCGCCTCGACGGCGCTGGATCAGGATGCCATTCAGGATGCCATCGGCAGTGATTATCGCCTGCGCAGCGGCATGAAAACCGAGAACGGCAACATCGTGCGCTATTTCGAAGCGTTGAAAGATGACAAAGTGGCAATGGTCATCAACGGCGATAAAGGTACGGTCAACCGCATTGCGGTGATGGATGAAGAGATCCCGACCTCAGGTGGCGTGAAGGTGGGAACGCCGTTTGGCGAACTCTATCAGAAAGCGTTTGGCCACTGCGCCAGTGTGCCATCGGAGGAGAGCGTGGCGGTCGAGTGTAAGGCCGACGGCAGCCAGCATATTAGCTATGTGTTCAGCGGCACCTGGAACGGTCCGGAAGGGTTAATGCCGTCTGACGACACCCTGAAAAAGTGGAAAGTGAGCAAAATTATCTGGCAGCAGTAATTTGCGCCTGAGCAAGCCGCCTCGCTGAAATCCGGGTATAATAGCCGCCATCAATGCCACGCTGTCGTGGCATCTTTATTTCAGGAGGAGCGATGTCTCAGGTACAGAGTGGCATTTTGCCAGAACATTGCCGGGCGGCGATTTGGATTGAAGCCAACGTCAAAGGGGACGTGGATGCCCTGCGCGCGGCCAGCAAAGTTTTCGTTGATAAACTGGCCACCTTCCAGGCCAAATTCCCCGAAGCCCATCTGGGCGCGGTGGTCGCCTTTGGCAGCACCGTCTGGCGTCATCTGAGCGGCGGCGAAGGCGCAGAAGAGCTGAAAGACTTTATTCCTTATGGCAAAGGTCTTGCGCCCGCCACCCAGTATGACGTTCTGATCCATATCCTCTCCCTGCGTCACGACGTGAACTTTTCTGTCGCTCAGGCTGCGATTGAAGCCTTTGGTGACAGTATCGACGTGCAGGAAGAGATCCACGGTTTCCGCTGGGTGGAAGAGCGCGATTTGAGCGGCTTCGTCGACGGCACCGAAAACCCGGCCGGGGAAGAGACGCGTCGCGAGGTGGCTGTAATCCAGGATGGCGTGGACGCGGGCTGCAGCTATGTGTTCGTCCAGCGCTGGGAGCATAACCTCAGGCAGCTTAACCGCATGAGCGTGCATGACCAGGAGATGATGATTGGCCGTACCAAAGATGCCAATGAAGAGATTGACGGCGATGCGCGTCCGGTCACTTCCCACCTGTCCCGCGTTGACCTTAAAGAAGACGGTAAGGGGCTGAAGATTGTTCGCCAGAGCCTGCCGTACGGCACCGCGAGCGGTACGCACGGCCTGTACTTCTGCGCTTACTGCGCACGCCTCTACAACATCGAACAGCAGCTGCTGAGCATGTTTGGCGATACCGACGGTAAGCGTGACGCCATGCTGCGCTTCACCCGCCCGGTGACCGGCGGCTACTACTTTGCGCCGTCCGTTGAGCGCCTGCTGGCGTTGTAAATCGCTCTCCATTCGTAGGCCGGGTAAGCGTGAGCGCCACCCGGCAATTTCTCCCGCACCTCTTATTCCCTTTTCTGCTTCTAAATCACCAAACGGTATATAAAACCGTTACTCCTTTAGACTCCGTTATAAATATTATGACTATAAGATAGTCATCACATTTATAAGGGTGCGCAATGGCCGTTACTGTACTGAAAAAAGGATCGCTGGCACTGGCAGGTTTACTGCTGGTGGCGCAGGCGCAGGCAACCGAGTTGCTGAACAGTTCTTATGATGTTTCGCGCGAGCTGTTTGCCGCCCTTAATCCCGCATTTGAACAGCAGTGGGCGAAAGAGAACAACGGCGACAAGCTGACCATCAAGCAGTCGCACGCTGGCTCATCTAAGCAGGCGCTGGCCATTTTGCAGGGGCTGAAAGCGGACGTGGTGACCTACAACCAGGTCACGGACGTGCAGATCCTGCACGACAAAGGCAAACTGATCCCGGCGAACTGGCAAAGCCGCCTGCCGAACAACAGTTCGCCATTTTACTCCACCATGGGCTTCCTGGTGCGCAAGGGCAACCCGAAGAACATCCACGACTGGAACGACCTGGTGCGTTCAGACGTAAAGCTGATCTTCCCGAATCCGAAAACCTCCGGCAACGCACGTTACACCTACCTGGCGGCGTGGGGCGCGGCGGACAAAGCTGACGGTAACGATAAAGCGAAAACCGAACAGTTTATGACCCAGTTCCTGAAAAACGTCGAGGTGTTTGATACCGGCGGTCGTGGCGCAACCACCACCTTCGCCGAGCGCGGGCTGGGCGACGTACTGATCAGCTTTGAATCCGAAGTGAACAATATTCGTAAACAGTACGAAGCGCAGGGCTTCGAAGTGGTTATCCCGAAAACGAACATTCTGGCCGAGTTCCCGGTGGCGTGGGTGGATAAAAACGTTAAGGCTAACGGCACAGAAAAGGCGGCGAAAGCCTACCTGAACTATCTGTACAGCCCGCAGGCGCAGACTGTTATCACCGACTACTACTACCGTGTCAACAACCCGGACGTGATGAGCAAGCTGAAAGACAAATTCCCGCAGACCGAGCTGTTCCGCGTGGAAGATCATTTCGGCGCCTGGCCTGAGGTCATGAAAACGCATTTTGTCAGCGGCGGTGAGTTGGACAAACTGCTGGCAGCGGGGCGTAAGTAATGTTTGCAGTGTCCTCCAGACGTGTGCTGCCGGGCTTTACCTTAAGCCTCGGGACCAGCCTGCTGTTCGTCTGTCTGATTTTGTTATTACCGCTCAGCGCGCTGGTGATGCAGCTCGCTGAGATGAGCTGGTCCCAGTACTGGGAAGTGATTACTAACCCGCAGGTGGTGGCGGCCTACAAGGTCACCCTGCTGTCTGCGTTCGTGGCCTCGATTTTTAACGGCGTGTTTGGCCTGCTGATGGCGTGGATCTTAACTCGCTATCGCTTCCCGGGCCGCACCCTGCTCGACGCGCTGATGGATCTGCCGTTTGCCCTGCCGACGGCGGTTGCCGGTTTGACGCTGGCGTCGCTGTTTTCCGTGAACGGCTTTTACGGTGAGTGGCTGGCGAAGTTTGATATCAAAGTGACCTATACCTGGCTCGGTATCGCGGTGGCCATGGCCTTTACCAGCATCCCGTTTGTGGTACGTACCGTGCAGCCGGTGCTGGAAGAGTTAGGACCCGAATACGAAGAGGCCGCAGAAACGCTCGGCGCCACGCGCTGGCAGAGTTTTCGCAAGGTCGTGCTGCCGGAACTCTCTCCGGCGTTGCTGGCGGGTATCGCGCTCTCCTTTACCCGCAGCCTCGGTGAATTTGGCGCGGTCATTTTTATCGCCGGGAACATCGCGTGGAAAACCGAAGTGACCTCGCTGATGATTTTTGTCCGTTTGCAGGAGTTTGATTATCCGGCCGCGAGTGCGATTGCCTCGGTGATCCTTGCCGCGTCGCTGCTACTGCTGTTCTCGATTAACACTCTGCAAAGTCGCTTTGGTCGACGTGTGGTAGGTCACTGATGGCGGAAGTTACGCAATTGAAGCGCTATGACGTGCCCCGCATCAACTGGGGCAAATGGTTTCTGATTGGTACCGGCGTGCTGGTCTCCGCATTCATTCTCGTCGTGCCGATGGTGTACATCTTCGTTCAGGCCTTCAGCAAAGGGATTATGCCCGCGCTGCAAAACCTGGCCGATCCGGACATGCTCCACGCCATCTGGCTGACGGTCATGATTGCCCTGATCACCGTCCCGGTGAATCTGGTGTTTGGCGTATTGCTGGCCTGGCTGGTAACGCGCTTTAACTTCCCGGGGCGTCAGCTGCTGCTGACCCTGCTGGATATCCCGTTTGCGGTGTCACCGGTGGTGGCGGGTCTGGTTTATCTGCTCTTCTACGGTTCCAATGGCCCGCTGGGCGGCTGGCTGGATGAACACGACCTGCAGATCATGTTCGCCTGGCCGGGGATGGTGCTGGTGACCGTCTTTGTCACCTGTCCGTTCGTGGTACGCGAGCTGGTGCCGGTGATGCTCAGCCAGGGCAGCCATGAAGATGAAGCCGCGGTGCTGCTCGGCGCTTCCGGCTGGCAGATGTTCCGCCGCGTCACGCTGCCGAATATCCGCTGGGCACTGCTTTACGGCGTGGTGCTGACCAACGCCCGTGCGATCGGTGAGTTTGGCGCGGTGTCGGTGGTATCCGGCTCGATTCGCGGCGAAACCCTGTCGCTGCCGTTACAGATTGAATTACTGGAACAGGACTACAACACCGTCGGTTCCTTTACTGCCGCAGCGTTGCTGACGCTGATGGCGATTTTGACCCTGTTTTTGAAGAGTGTGGTGCAGTGGCGTTTAGAGAATCAGGAAAAACGTCAGCATCAGGAGGGAAATCATGAGCATTGAGATTGCCAATATTAAGAAGTCTTTTGGTCGCACACAGGTGCTGAATGATATCTCGCTGGATATCCCTTCCGGACAAATGGTGGCGCTGCTGGGGCCGTCTGGCTCCGGTAAAACCACGCTGCTGCGTATTATCGCCGGGCTTGAGCACCAGACCAGCGGACATATCCGCTTCCACGGTACGGACGTAAGCCGTTTGCATGCCCGCGACCGTAAAGTGGGTTTTGTATTCCAGCACTACGCCCTGTTCCGCCACATGACGGTATTCGACAACATCGCGTTTGGTTTGACCGTACTGCCGCGTCGTGAGCGTCCGAATGCGGCCGCCATCAAAGCGAAAGTGACCAAACTGCTGGAGATGGTGCAGCTGGCTCATCTGGCGGACCGCTTCCCGGCACAGCTTTCTGGCGGGCAGAAACAGCGCGTGGCGCTGGCGCGTGCGTTAGCCGTGGAACCGCAAATCCTGCTGCTGGACGAACCGTTTGGCGCGCTGGATGCGCAGGTGCGTAAAGAGCTCCGCCGCTGGCTGCGTCAGCTTCATGAGGAACTCCAGTTCACCAGCGTTTTCGTGACCCACGATCAGGAAGAGGCGATGGAAGTAGCCGACCGCGTGGTGGTGATGAGTCAGGGCAACATTGAGCAGGTTGACGAGCCAGAGCAACTCTGGCGTGAACCGGCGACCCGCTTTGTGCTGGAGTTTATGGGGGAAGTAAACCGCCTTCAGGGTGCTATTCGCGGCGGTCAGTTCCACGTTGGCGCGCACCGCTGGCCGCTGGGGTATACCTCCGCGCACCAGGGGCCGGTGGATCTGTTCCTGCGCCCGTGGGAAGTGGACGTCAGCCGCCGTACCAGCCTGGACTCACCGCTTCCGGTGCAGGTGCTGGAAGCTAGCCCTAAAGGTCACTACACCCAATTAGTGGTACAGCCCCTGGGCTGGTACACCGAGCCGCTGACCGTGGTTATGCGTGACGACGAGCCGCCGCACCGGGGGGAACGCCTGTTTGTGGGGCTGCAACACGCGCGCATTTATCATGGCAACGAGCGCATCGAGACGCGCGAGGATATTGCTCTGGCGGAGTCAGCCTGATAGGTTATTGAGTATGTTTTTCGCCCGGTGGCGTGATGCTTACCGGGCTTTTTATTGAGTAAAAATCGTGAATACACTCGAACACACCATCGGCAACACCCCTCTGGTCAAACTTCAGCGCATGGGGTGTGACAACGGCAGCGAAATCTGGGTCAAACTTGAAGGCAATAACCCGGCGGGGTCGGTGAAAGACCGGGCGGCGCTGTCGATGATTGTTCAGGCCGAAAAGCGCGGCGAGATAAAGCCCGGCGATGTGCTGATCGAAGCCACCAGCGGTAACACCGGTATCGCACTGGCGATGATAGCCGCCCTGAAAGGCTATCGTATGAAGCTGCTGATGCCGGATAACATGAGCCAGGAGCGCCGTGCCGCCATGCGTGCCTACGGGGCCGAGCTGATTCTGGTGAGCAAAGAGCAGGGGATGGAAGGGGCGCGAGATTTAGCGTTAGCGATGGCGGAGCGCGGGGAAGGCAAGCTGCTCGACCAGTTTAATAACCCGGACAACCCGTACGCGCACTACACCACCACCGGCCCGGAAATCTGGCAGCAAACCGGCGGGCGCATCACCCACTTTGTCTCCAGCATGGGGACCACGGGCACGATCACCGGTGTGTCACGTTTTCTGCGCGAGCAGGAGCAGCCGGTGACGATTGTCGGCCTCCAGCCGGAAGAGGGAAGCAGTATTCCGGGCATTCGCCGCTGGCCCGCGGAGTATATGCCGGGCATCTTTAATGCGCAGCTTGTGGACCAGGTGCTGGATATTCATCAGCGCGAGGCGGAAAATACAATGCGTGAGCTGGCCGTGCGTGAAGGCATCTTCTGCGGCGTCAGTTCGGGTGGCGCGGTAGCGGGGGCGATTCGGGTGGCTAAGGCAAACCCGGGTGCAGTAGTGGTAGCGATTATTTGCGATCGCGGCGATCGCTACCTGTCGACCGGCGTCTTTGGTGAAGAGAGTTATTCGCAGGGGGCGGGGATTTAAGCGTCATGGAGATGATTTTATTCCGGGATAACACCCGGGCGCAGCAAACCGATATTGTCGCCGTTCAGTCGCAGGTGGTGTACGGCAGTGTGGGAAACAGCATCGCGGTGCCAAATATTCGCACCCATCGACTGAACGTTACCGCCGTGCCGACGGTGCTGTTCAGCAATACGCCGCACTACGACACCTTCTACGGCGGGGTGATCCCGGACGAGTGGTTCAGCGGCTACCTGAAGGCGCTGGAAGAGCGCGAGATCCTGCGCGAGCTTAAAGCAGTCACTACCGGCTATATGGGCAGCGCCAGCCAGATCGTGCTGTTGGCGCAGTGGCTGAAGGCGATCAAAGTGCAACATCCCGATCTGCTGGTGCTGGTCGACCCGGTAATCGGAGACATCGACAGCGGGATGTACGTGAAGCCGGATATTCCTGAAGCCTACCGTGAGCACCTGCTCCCGCTGGCCCAGGGCATTACGCCCAACGTGTTTGAGCTGGAAGTGCTGAGCGGCAAACCGTGCCGTACTCCGGAGAGCGCCATTGCCGCCGCGCAGGGGCTGCTGTCTGACACGCTTAAATGGGTGGCGATCACCAGCGCGCCAGTGGCTGACGATCCGCAAAATATCCACGTCGTGCTGGTGAGCGAGGAGGGCGTTACCGTAAGCGCACACCCGCGCGTTGAGACGGACCTGAAAGGGACGGGAGATCTGTTCTGTTCGGAGCTGGTGAGCGGTATCGTCGGCGGTAAAACCGTGGCCGACGCCATTCGCATGGCGGGCGACAGGGTGACTGACGTGATGATCTATACGCAGTCGAAAGGCTACGACGAGCTTATTCTGCCTGCATAAACAAAAATGGCGCCCGAAGGCGCCATTTTACCGTGCGGCAAGAATTACTTCTTGATGCGGATAACCGGGGTTTCACCCACGGTAACGCTGCCAGACAGTTTGATCAGCTCTTTGATTTCGTCCATGTTGGAGATAACAACCGGAGTCAGGGTAGACTTCGCTTTTTCTTCCAGCAGTGGCAGATCGAATTCAATTACAGGGTCGCCAACTTTAACACGCTGGCCTTCTTCCGCGATACGTTTGAAGCCTTCGCCTTTCAGTTCAACGGTGTCGATACCGAAGTGAACGAACAGTTCGATACCGCTATCTGATTCGATAGAGAACGCATGGTTGGTTTCAAAAATCTTACCAATGGTACCGTCAACTGGAGCAACCATTTTGTTGCCAGTTGGTTTGATAGCAATGCCATCACCAACGATTTTCTCAGCAAACACTACATCCGGCACGTCTTCGATATTGACGATCTCGCCGGAGAGCGGAGCAACAATCTCAATAGTTCCGGAGTCGCTATTGCTTTTGTCACCGAACAGTTTACTAAATAAACCCATTAGACTTATCTCCTAAGCAGTAATTTGGGCCGCATCTCGTGGATTAGCAGATTGTTTTTTCTTCAATGAACTTGTTAACCAGCGTCATTAACTCGTCCGTTGTCGGTTGAGCAAGAGCCTGCTCTGCTAATACCTTCGCATCTTCGAAGTTCGTGTTACGGATAATCTTCTTGATGCGCGGGATGGAAATGGCGCTCATAGAGAATTCGTCCAGACCCATACCCAGCAACAGAAGTGTAGCACGTTCGTCGCCTGCAAGCTCACCACACATGCCAGTCCATTTACCTTCTGCATGAGAAGCATCAATAACTTGCTTGATCAAATTCAGTACAGACGGCGACATTGGCTGGTAGAGATGTGAAATCATATCATTACCACGGTCAACTGCCAGGGTGTACTGCGTTAAATCATTGGTACCGATACTAAAGAAATCAACTTCTTTGGCTAAATGACGTGCAATGGTCGCGGCTGCCGGTGTTTCCACCATCACGCCGATCTCGATTGACTCGTCAAATGCTTTACCTTCGTCACGCAGTTCCTGCTTGTAGATTTCAATCTCTTTCTTCAGTGCACGCACTTCTTCAACAGAGATGATCATCGGGAACATGATGCGCAGCTTACCGAAAGCGGATGCACGCAGGATAGCGCGAACCTGGTCACGCAGGATCTCTTTGCGATCCATGGCGATACGTACGGCACGCCAGCCCAGGAACGGGTTCTCTTCTTTCGGGAAGTTCATGTACGGCAGCTCTTTGTCGCCACCGATATCCATGGTGCGGACGATAACGGCCTGCGAGCCGCACGCTTCCGCAACCGCTTTGTACGCTGCAAACTGCTCTTCTTCCGTTGGCAGGGCGTCGCGGTCCATGAACAGGAATTCAGTACGATACAGACCTACACCTTCCGCACCGTTGCGCTCAGCGCCGTCAACGTCACGTACGGTACCAATGTTAGCGCACACTTCAACCTGATGGCCGTCCAGCGTGATGGCTGGCAGATCTTTCAGTTTAGCGAGTTCCGCTTTCTCGGTAGCAACCTGCTCCTGAACGGAACGCAGCTGCTCGATCACATCGTTAGTTGGGTTGACGTAAACCACGTTGTTTACGGCATCCAGAATCAGATAGTCGTCGTTTTTCACCTGCGAGGTGACGCTACCGGTACCCACGATGGCTGGCAGCTCCAGAGAACGCGCCATGATAGAGGTGTGGGAGGTACGTCCACCTGCATCAGTAATGAAACCCAGCACCTTGTTCAGGTTCAGCTGTGCGGTTTCAGACGGGGTCAGGTCAGCGGCAACCAGGATGACTTCGTCCTGAATCGCGCTCAGATCGATGATGGCCAGACCCAGGATGTTGCGCAGCAGGCGCTTACCGATGTCACGTACGTCAGCCGCACGCTCTTTCAGGTATTCATCGTCCAGCTCTTCCAGGGCAGTTGCCTGACCTTCGATAACTTCATGCGCAGCCGCGTCGGCCGTCATGCCTTTATCTTTAATCAGGGCTATGATTTCCTGCTCCAGCTCCTCATCTTCGAGCAGCATAATGTGCCCTTCGAAGATGGCTTCTTTTTCTTCACCGAAAGTTTCGCCAGCTTTAGTTTTAATCGCTTCCAGTTGCGCAGATGCCTTGGCACGACCGCTCAGAAAACGTTCAACTTCCTGATCAACCTTGTCGGCAGAAATTTTTTTCCGGTCAATGACGATTTCGTCTTCTTTCAGCAGCAATGCTTTGCCGAAAGCGATACCCGGGGATGCTAAAATGCCTGAAATCATAACCCTACCTTACTTGTGACTGATATTGAAAAGAACCCGGTAAACTTACTCGAGTTCAGCCATCAGCTTAACCAGATGCTCAACTGCTTTCTGCTCGTCTTCACCTTCAGCGGAGATGGTAACAACGGTACCCTGAGTCAGACCCAGAGTTTGCAGCTTGAACAGGCTTTTTGCGCTAGCGCTTTTGCCGTTGGAAGTCACAGTGATTTCAGAAGTGAAGCCTTTCGCTTCTTTAACAAACTGAGCAGCAGGGCGGGTGTGCAGACCGTTCGGAGCGGTAATGGTAACTTCTTGCTGGAACATTGTATTTCCCCAACTTATAGGTTTAGTGTTGTGGAACTAAAGTCTAGCCTGGCGACTTAACTTTAGCCTGTATAGTTAGCGCTGACGTTTCAATCGTCATTAAACATTATGCAGTGAAAGCAAGACTTGAACCAAATCATAAAATCGATTCAGCAGCGCTATTTCGTTCACCGATTAATTTCGCGCATCAAAATAATTGCTGGTTTAAATACCAGACCCAACGGGGTGAAGCAATGCCAGGAGGGGTAAAACTTTGAAGCAGGCCACAAAAAAGCACCTGAAAAGGTGCTTTTTTACGCGTTTTTAACATGCTGGCATCACTGTTGCAGTTCTTTCTCTGTGAACAGATCGGCAAACAGTGCTGTGCTTAAGTAACGCTCACCCGAAGACGGTAGGATAACCACAATATTCTTGTTGGTAAAGGTTTCGTCTTCCAGCAGTTTGAGAGCTGCAGCAACCGCCGCACCGGAAGAGATACCCGCCAGAATGCCCTCCTCGTCCATCAGGCGACGCGCCGTGGAGATGGCTTCTTCATTGGTGATGGCGACCACTTTATCGATCAGCTTCAGATCGAGGTTGCCTGGAATAAAGCCAGCGCCGATACCCTGGATTTTGTGCGGACCTGGTTTGATCTCTTCGCCTGCCAGCGCCTGAGCGATAACCGGCGAGTCGGTTGGCTCAACGGCAACGGTAATCAGATCTTTTTTACCTTTCGTGCCTTTAATATAGCGAGACACCCCGGTCAGCGTACCGCCGGTGCCTACGCCGGAGATGAACACATCAACCTGACCGTCGGTATCTTCCCAGATTTCCGGGCCGGTGGTTTTCTCATGAATTTCCGGGTTAGCCGGGTTGCTGAACTGCTGGAGCAGCAGATACTTTGCAGGATCGCTGGCGACGATTTCTTCGGCCTTCTGAATCGCGCCCTTCATGCCTTTCGCGCCTTCCGTGAGGACCAGATTCGCACCCAACGCTTTCAGCAGCTTACGGCGCTCAATACTCATGGTTTCAGGCATAGTCAGCGTCAGCTTATAGCCGCGCGCCGCCGCAACATAGGCCAGGGCGATACCGGTATTGCCGCTGGTGGGTTCAACCAGCTCAACGCCAGGTTTCAGCACGCCACGCTTTTCAGCATCCCAAATCATATTCGCACCGATACGGCATTTAACGCTGAAGCTTGGGTTACGAGATTCGACCTTCGCCAGAATGCGTCCATTACCGATACGGTTCAGTCGAACCAGGGGCGTATGACCGATAGTCAGCGAGTTGTCTTCATAAATCTTACTCATGGCCTGTCCTTAACTGTATGAAATTGGGATACCGACCCAGCATACCTGTTGAACAAGTATGGGGAAGTAAGGAAATCGCATATCTATATGCTGCAAGGAAATAATGGGGATCAGTATGGAATAAGGGGCGGCATAAGCCACCCCTCTTTTACACATTTTTGCATTACTTCCATAACGCGTGCTTAGCACGGTAGCAGTCCACCCACATCGCCGTCGCGCCGCAAACGGCAACGGGCATGATGAACAGATTCAGGAAAGGGATCATGGTGAACAGGCTGGTAAGGGCACCAAACTGCATATTGGCAACCTTCTGAGTGCGCAGGGCAGTGCGCATCTCTTTAAACGGCACTTTGTGGTTATCGAACGGATAATCACAGTACTGGATAGCAAGCATCCAGGCGCTGAACAGGAACCACAGCACGGGTGCGACCGTCTGGCCGATCCCGGGTACAAAATAAAGGATGAGCAGCACAATCGCCCGCGGCAGGTACCACGCAAACTTCTGCCATTCGCGCTTCATGATGCGGGGGACATCTTTCACGATCCCCAGTACGCCCGTGTCAGGCGGCGCCGCACCGGTCAGGCGCGCTTCCAGCTGTTCGGCCAGCAGACCGTTGAACGGCGCGGCTATCCAGTTAGCTATCGTCGAAAAGAAATAGCCGAAAACCAGCAGCACGGAGATAACCGCAATCGGCCAGAGCAGGTAGTCCAACCACTGTAACCAGTCCGGCACATAGCTCATCAGGGAAGGGATCCAGCTTTCCAGTCTGGTGAACAGCCACCAGAACGCGCCCCCCATCAGAATAATGTTGATCAGTAACGGCAAAACAACGAAGCGTCGAATGCCCGGCAGGGAGACCAGTTTCCAGCCCTGAGAAAAGTACCAGACCCCGCTACGTGGGGCAGAAGAAGATGTTGAAACCATACCAGGCTGTACTCCTTTTTACACAACCAGTGGAATTGCCCGCCTATATTATCCAGTTACGGGCCAATGACCAGTTCGGAAATGTTCGAAAAACCAGCAAAAAGCACGATTTAGTTCATCTTTATGCTGTGAATGCTCTGCATACACTTGCACTTGACGTAAACGGCAAATACTCTTAGTGAGTAAATGTTTGCCGTGGTGGCAAGGTGTTAGAACAACAGAGAATATAATGATGCAGGATTTGCGTCTGATATTAATCATTGTTGGCGCGATCGCCATAATCGCTTTACTGGTACATGGTTTCTGGACCAGCCGTAAAGAGCGTTCCTCTATGTTTCGCGATCGTCCACTGAAGCGCATGAAGTCCAGTCGCGAAGACGATGACGTTGAAGACGACATCGACGGTCTTGACGACGACGGCGTGGGTGAAGTTCGTGTTCATCGGGTCAATACTGCGCCCGGCGCAGCGCATGGAGAGCATGAAGCTCCCCGCGCTCCGCAGCACCAGTATCAACCACCGTATGCCTCTGCCCAGCCGCGCCAGCCAGCGCCGCCGCCAGTGGAAGAACCTGTTCGTCATCCGTCGCAGCAGCCTGTGCAACAGCAGCCCGTTGCGCCACAGCCTGTACAGCAGCAACCTGTGCAACAGCCTGCACAGCCAGTGCATCAGCCACAGCCAGTGCAACAGCCGCAGCCGGTAGAACAACCGCAGCCTGAATCTGCACCGCCTGCGCCACAGCCCGCTCCGCGCGTTGAGCCAGAGCCTGTTGTTGAGCCAGAACCGGTTGTTGAAAAGCCGCAGCGTAAAGAAGCGGTAATCATCATGAATGTGGCTGCTCATCATGGCACCCATCTGAACGGTGACGTGCTGCTTAACAGCATCCAACAGGCAGGCTTCAAGTTCGGCGACATGAATATTTTCCATCGCCACCTGAGTCCTGACGGCAGCGGTCCGGCGCTGTTCAGCCTGGCCAATATGGTCAATCCAGGCACGTTTGACCCGGAAATGACCGGTGATTTCGTCACGCCTGGGGTTACGATCTTTATGCAGGTGCCGTCCTACGGTGACGAGCTGCAAAACTTTAAGCTGATGCTACAGTCCGCTCAGCACATCGCCGACGAAGTGGGCGGTGTGGTGCTCGACGATCAGCGTCGTATGATGACGCCGCAGAAACTGCGCGAATATCAGGACCGCATCCGCGAAGTTAAGGAAGCTAACGCGTAATCGTCGCGTTTACTTCAACTCCTCCTCAACCCCCGCCTGTCGGGGGTTTTTCTCATTGATGGTGCGATATGGACTCAATCGAACAACAACTTACTGAACTGCGAACCACGCTTCGCCATCATGAATATCTCTATCATGTTATGGACGCACCGGAAGTGCCGGATGCGGAATATGACCGCCTGATGCGTGAACTGCGCGAGCTGGAAGCGCAGCACCCGGAGCTGATTACGCCCGATTCCCCAACGCAGCGCGTCGGCGCGGAACCGCTGGGTGCTTTCAGCCAGGTGCGCCACGAAGTGCCGATGCTGTCGTTGGATAACGTGTTTGATGAAGAGAGTTTTCTGGCTTTCAACAAGCGCGTGCAGGATCGCCTGAAGAGCGTCG
>ENA-ORME01000074-ORME01000074.1-human-gut-metagenome-genome-assembly--contig:-NODE-74-length-39556-cov-11.015341_pt1 | contig 39556 bp, 48 predicted proteins | sample MGYA00242097_ERZ508983 | MGnify/ENA primary metagenome ERZ508983 (study PRJEB26280, sample SAMEA2531408) | human gut metagenome | biome: human gut; feature: human-associated habitat; material: faeces...
TACGCTGTAAGTTGTTGTTGATTTCAGACAGTGCGCCTTCAGTAGTCTGTGCAACGGAGATACCGTCGTTGGCGTTACGGGCAGCCTGAGTCAGACCTTTGATGTTAGAGGTGAAACGGTTAGCAATCGCCTGGCCAGCAGCGTCATCTTTTGCGCTGTTGATACGCAGACCGGAAGACAGACGCTCAATGGCAGTAGACATTGAAGACTGGTTTTTGTTGATGTTGTTCTGGGTGATCAGCGAGAGGCTGTTGGTATTGATGACTTGTGCCATGATAGTAATTCCTATTTGACTGAACTTAAATTAAGTTTACGGCTTCCACCATTTGGCTCCTGCGCCGCTATGTTCACTATCGGCAACGTACTCTGGACCTTTAGAAGAAAAAGTGAAAAACCATCCCCATCTGCTTTCAGGCATCAAACGAAAGATAGTTGTTTACTTTTAATACAATGTGATAAGTTCGTTTTAACGCCCCCTAAACCACCATGATAAAGCTAAACAATTCAATATGTTGAGCATAGTAAATAAACTATCTCGTTTGACAAACTGGCTCCCCCTTCTGAACCTCTAATCTCTTCATTTCTCAGTACTCAACAAGCCAGCATAACTCCATGCTCCGATGGTAAGACCTATCCAAGGCATAAATGCTTAGCTATCTCATCGGATGCCACCTTGGTTTATCTGTCTTTTTTAGTAGGTGTGTGTAAGCTGGTTTTACATTACAGTCATTCTTTGTCTAATACATGATCAGGAGATTTGTTCAGTGAATGTTTCCGCCCGTTTTGTTATACTCTTAAATCTTGCATGCGCTGCTTTATTATTTACTCTACTCAATGCTCGGTTTGATTTATTCTGATCAGGTTCTCATTTCACTTACTTGAAATCCCTCCCAAGATTTATGCAAGTACATATCTTATATCCAATCGAGTAGTAAATCGACAATCATCAGGGAGAATAATGACTTGATAAAGGACGTGATCATAGACCATCGTCCTAATCTTCCATACACAGGTGGGTATGTTGTGTATGAACCCCCGTCCAACTAGTTCCTTCCGATTACCCTTAAAGCACTTTTCATGGTGATGTTTTTCCTTGTTACATATTTGGATGCTTGTTTTAAGGCATTATTCATTGCTATTACAGTCACAGGCCTAGCTAATCCTTTAACTCGATTTGATCTACTCTGGAAAACATAAATATCAGAAGAATTGCAATCCTTTCTGCACGCAATTAACTTAGAAAGCAATAAATTTAATCTAATTGTTCGTGGCTCAAATTTTGGAGTTCCAGCCAAGTGCAGCATGTCATCTTCGATATCGGAATATCTAATAGTAATCACCCTGCTGCCTTCAGCACGGAGAGAAAACAATGTTAACCATAAGTCTGCCCAAGTTGATGAGATTTTAGACAATTCAACGTGAATAGCCCTGAACTCTTCTGGTGTAATAGAATCTGTTTTTGCCATGAATACCCCCAATGCTCAACCCAACCGCTCACCAAAATTTCAACAACTTTATTACATTCTTTCAATACTTTATTACGAAAATTGTATTAAATGTTCAATATTTTTTCCTCTGCCCCTACTGCGCCGGAAATTTCTTATACAAGGTGCACACCGCAACGTCGTAAATAATCGCCACCTGCTTCCGATCCACTCCGTTTGCGATCAACCTGCCAGCCTGAGCCCATTGCTCAGGTGTCAATTTTGGCCGCCTCCCACCGATTCGCCCTTTCTCACGGGCTGCGGCCAACCCAGCCCGAGTGCGCTCCACTATCAACTCCCTCTCCATTTCAGCCAGAGCTGACATGATATGAAAGATGAAGCGGCCCATCGGGCTTGATGTATCAATGCTGTTAAAGAAGCCGCTAAACTCAGCCAGTTAGGTTCGTAAAAAATCTACGCAGCCACCCATTCAGGATACCGCAGCCCGTCGCATGCAAGAGCGGACTGCGATTTTCTCAGGAACCTTGCTCTTAAATAGTAACTGTTAATGCATCTTTGCGTCGCTGGTTCCAGAGGCTGTCCACGGGCATTTCCACGCGAACACTTACGAACTGGTCACGGGGGATGTCGACAGGTTCGCCATCCGCCACACCCTTCAATACGTTCCTCGCAAATGACGGCGCTGTAGGGTATTCCCGGTGGAATGTTTTTACCAGCACCGATCCGTCTGCATTTACCTCATAATCCAGCCAGATAAGCGGCTGCTTATTGCGATCGGTTGGGATGTCAAAACCTCCATCTATCCCACCCCATGCCGCGTCAGCGTTCAGCCCCACACACCCTTCAATCAGATACTCACCGATAGCCTGGCGTGTTACAGTGCATCCTTCAGATTCATCGTTAAGCTGACACGAACCATCACCGAACAACTGTACAATCGGAGAAGCGGCTTTTAACGTACCGTCAGATGCACGGGTCGTATTTCCGGTGTGGTAAATCTGCATCCAGCCAGAATCATTGCCATCCGCCATACTCATGAACTGAATAATTTTCCCGCTAAGAATCAGCGCAGCAAATGATTGTTGCGCTGCCGGAGTGCTTCCACTCCCAATATTACGGTCTGATAACCGGATGCCAGAACCATACATTCCAGGACCACCAGAGGTCGCGGGATTAACATTGCAAAAGCGGGTTCCCTGGCTTTTATCCCAGATATCTGAAATTACGGGAAGATTTTTTGAACCGACACCAAATGAACCTGGCGCCAATACATCGTCATCCCCTTCTCCCGTGTTCTTTGTTGCAGATGTTCCCAAACCGACCTTTATTCACCCGCATCAGCAGTCATGGCCAGCTCTGCCGCACTGATTTTTTGGTTGTATAAAGAATCGGCAGGCATTTCGACACGAACGGACACAAACTGGTCACGGGGGATGTCGACCGGATCACCATCACCCACGCCTTCCAGTTCATTCCTGGCGAACGCTGGCGCATCAGGGTGAGTTCGGTGGTAGGTTTTCACCAGCACAGAACCATCCGCGCTAACCTCATAATCCAGCCATATGAGCGGTTGCTTATTCCTGTCTGTTGGGATTTCAAATCCTCCGTCGATACCGCCCCAGGCAGCGTCTGAATTGAGTGCTTTACAGCCTTCAATAAGATATTGCCCGACATCCAGACGAGTGACCGTGACACCTTCTGATTCGTCGTTAGTTTCATATTTACCATCACTGAAAATTTTAACAACAGGGGATGCCTGCTTTATGAAGCCATTGCTATCTACAACAGTATTTTTATCATCGTATAATATCCTGCTGTGATTCCATCCAGTTGCTGCTGCACCACCAAAAATACGAACTTTGCCAGATGACTGAAAAGGCATTGAAAAAAGGCTATACGTATCACCTGTACGGGCAAATATTGTCGGTGAATAGTTCCATATATTCCATGGCTCTGGTATCTGTGCATTATTTCGAAGAACTGTAAGCCCATATCCTGTCAATCCAGCAAGAAGATCATCCTGGCTCGTTGTGTTGAATATTAATGCCCCATCCGGACGACCAAGCCCAAACATGCCGGGCTGCATGACTTCGTCGCTCGCTGTTCCTATGTTTTTTGTTGCGGCAGTTCCTAAACTGCTCTTGTCGGCTTTTTGTTCAACTCAGTGATAAAACTATTCCATGCTGGTCCGTTCCACTCACTACCGTCCGGAAGCTTAACTGTAACGTTGCCAGTCCCGCTGAATATGCTTTGCCAGTTCTGCTTGTCATAGTTCAGGCCGCGCATGGCTTCTGCGCTTTGTGCCACCAGCGCAGCAGTAACAAGGTTCATCGCAACGCGCGGCACGGCATACCATGCAGCGCCGCCCTGCGTTGGTCCGGTATAGTTACTGACCAGCGTCAGGGAGGTATTGCTGTTCACCGTTTTGATAGCGAGCGTGTAAGGGATGCCGCCAACCGTCACAACAATAAAATCGCCGACGGCAAGCTCGGTGGTAAAGGCGGTACCGCTGCCGGTTACCGCGGCTGAATTATTTGTCAGAGTCAGTATTCCTGCGGACATAGTTGCTCCTTTGAAGCAATAAAAAACCCCGCCGGAGCGAGGTTCAGCAAGTTAGAAGTCGTTAAACGTACATATCGGGAATGACCGGGAGTGAAATAGGCGTAACCCCGGCGTTCGCCAGCTGCCTGTCTGCCCAGCCGACATACACTCCCCTTCCGACCCTGAGGGTCCCGTTCTGCATGACCAGCCCATAGTGGTAGTGATAAATGCGACCGCCACCGAAGCTGGGGACCCTCAGCCCAAAACGGCCAACGGGCACATATCCGCCACCGGGAACTGTCTGCGCCGTCGTGGAAGGCACAAAATTAACGCCAAGATAAACGAACGGGCGCCGCGCAGTTGAGAACGTGCACTGGCCCGCGGCGTTATAGATATTGAATCCGGAATTCGCGGCCACCGGAGAAACGCCACCAGCGAAGATGACCACATCAACGGTGCCGCTCATGGGCTGGTCTTCCGTGTTTGATCCATCATTCAGAAACAGCAGCCGGTTTCCGTCATAGTCCAGCGTGTAAGGGCTGTTCCACTTACAGCAGACCAGATATTTGCTGCGATCAAATCCTGCAATGGTCGGAGTAACCCAGCCGGACGTACCGACAGTTACCCTGGCTTTGTAGATGCAGTACCCGACCCTTGACGCCGTGGTGATCGCAGTAAAATCGGTGCTGTTCTGAACGAGAAGGCCAACGTTTGAGTTCTGGCTTACGGGCAGGATCTGCCAGAGTGTGCCGGAGAACGCCACGCGCTGCGGATTGGGAAATCCGGGGTTTGAATTCCCGCTCCAGTTCTGCGTGACGTTCGCGCCGGAGATAGTGACGCTGTCCAGCTTGAATATCCCCTCGTCGCTGATTACCGTCTGAGTCGGTATGAAAATGACATTCGACCCGGCCACGTAACCCTCAACTGTCGCAGTATTCACGTTACCGATACCGCCGGATATCGCCCCGCCGTATGTCGGGCAACGTAATCCGGCGGTAATTTCCATCGGTTTACCACCATCATTGAGATCGATTAAAAGTCCTGAAGGCATAAATCACCATGAACCAACGACGATACGGCCACCGCCGGGGATGTTGACGGTAATACCGTTATTGTTGATAACGACCGTGTTATTGGTCCCGTTGAACGCAAAGTTACCGCTGTCTGCGTAGAGCTTGCCGTGGAATTCACAGTCGCCGTTCTTGTCGATGTTCCAGCCCCGAACTCCGGCTGCGAAGTTTGTCGAGCGGATATAACTGCCGATTTTCGCATTGGTGATACTGCCGTCCTGGATCATCGCGTCACGGATAAAGACCTGTCCGTTATAGACAAAGAAGGCGGCCTCATAGTTGCCGGGATCGCTTCCTGAGTAGATGCCGAACTGGTCAGCAGCGAATACAACCGTGGATTTGTAAGAACCACCAGAAGGCTCAATGGACATACCAAAGCCAGTGTTGTACTTCACGCCGTTACGGATAATGCCAAGGTTCAGGGTATATGAAGCCTTGCCTGTACCGTTGCTCGTCACCTCGGCGTTCATTTTCTGGTTAACCGCCGTCGTCAGGTCCCCAACCTCTGCCTGAACATACGTATCGAGGGAAGCGATAGCTTTCGTGTTATCACTGATGGCCGTTTGCTGTTCGAGGATTTGCGAGTTAACGCTTTCGAACTGAGACTTAACACTGGTGGTGAGCTGGGCTAACGCCTTGTCTACCGTGGCGATCGTTGTCCTGACCGTCATGATTTCGGCATTTACTTCCCCCAGCTGATGGAACTGGCGTTCCACCGTGCCGTTATTCGCCAGCGCGTTTTGCAGAATGCCTTCAAGGTTGGTATCAACGCCCTTCTCCACGTTTTTCATGGCGTCAGAATTCCTGACAGACTCGTCAATGACGTCAATCAGGCCCGACGTATCGGTCTGGCACAGCGCGGCCAATTCAACAAACGCAGATGTACCAAACGCGTTGATCGTGCGGACATACCAGTAATAGGTGTGCCCGTTCTTCAGGTTATGGCTGCTCCAGGTGGTGCCGATCCCGGCACGCGTTGCCCTGCCTTCAACCGTTGACGTGCTGGTATTCGGTAGCCTGGTTTCGCCGGATGTCCAGAAATCAAACTGCGTTGATACGTTCGTCACTGCTGCAAGGCGCGGGTACAGCGTGATGGCAAAATAGCTTTGCTCAATATCGACCCGTGACGGCGCAGGCGGGGCCTGAATGCTGAATTCAAGATATGCCTCCGGCGACTCTGCCCCCATCTGGTTTACCGCAGTGACGTGAGCCGTGTAGGTAGACTGGACAAGCCCTGTCAGGCGGGTAAAGGAACCCGGAACCTGAACAGAGAGCACCGTCTGACCCGCCTTGCGGATCACAACCTTGTTGTAAACAAACTGCCCGATGTTCTGCCAGGACAGCACGCCCTGAACCACCTGCCCAATTTCCTCGACGGTGTATTTCAGGTTCTGCGGCTGCGCCACCCCACCAGATGGCAGCTGCGTGAACGGCGGCCGCTCAATTGGCTTGCCTATCGCATCACCCCAGACATCAGCAGTCTCCTGTTTGAGGGTGATCTGCACCCCGTTCTGTACACCGAACCGCCAGTCGGTCACGCGCATTTCGACATTGATGATACCGAGCGACGGGAAATTAACCTTCACGTACATGCCAGGACGGTAGCGATAACCGCTCAGGTTCAGGCCGCAATAGTTATCAGCTACCCGCGCCGGTGCTGAATGAACCGTAAACGAACGCCTCAGGGCGTTTCACAGCCAGCGCCAGACGTTCTTCGCAACGGATGGTGATCATGTTTTTCTCGAAGTCGTCGGCGTTTTCGGTGGAGATAACCACGTTCGCATCTTCGCGGTCGAAGATTTGCGCGCCAGCGTTAAATGCACCGGTCAGGAATTTACCCTGGAAGGCTGCCGCTTCCGTTGCAACAACCGGCAGGCCCCACAGAGTCGGACCAGTCAGCGCCGCAGGGTTCGCCAGAATGTAACGACCCAGGCTGTCTTTGGTCAGCTCGATCCGCGCCCAGTCAATGAAGTGAAGAACATGACCAGATGCCGGGAAGCGTGCCAGCTGTGCCTGCAACATTGCCAGACGCAGATCGTCAATCCCGCTCTGCTGTTCGACAGTGAACGCCGGATTGAACGCTGACGCCTGAGGAACGATGCCGTGCAGATGAACGCCGGTACCATCACCGAAGAGAATTTCCTGCTCTTCTGCATACTTCAGCCCGTAGCGCATTTCGGCATCAACGGTGGACTGCAACTGTGCGAAGTCATCCAGGATCTGCTTTGAGGCTTTGAACAGGTGGGCAATGGTGCTGACGCCAGTGATTTTCGGCGTGAACTCAATTTCGCTGTATGGTTTCTGCGTATTTTCAGGAACCACTTTCGCGTTATTGGTAAAGCCTGTCTGCTGCACCCAGAAGATAGCTGAGGAGGACGTACGACCAGGAGCGATCAGATCGCGGATGAACAGGCGCTGTTTCGGTGCCGTACCCATCGCGTAGACCCAGCAGTTGTGGATCATCAGGAAGGCACCACGGCCGATCTGAATTTCATCCCCGGCCATCGCAATGACCGAGGCGGCGCTGGCGGCAATACCGAGCACCTTCACCGTCACACGGCCTTCGTATTCACGCAGAAGATTGTAGATGGCCAGGCCTTCGAACATGTCACCGCCAGGGGAGTTGATATTGACCGTGACGTCGGTGCCATTCATCGCCCGTAGTGCACCGGCGATACGTTTGGCTGTTACGCCTTCACCCCAGTAGTCCTGCCCGATCACATCAAAAACAGAAATACTGTTGTCGTCAGTGGCCGCAGCTTTGATCCCGCCGTCCCAGCGGTCCAGTGCGGACGGTAATGTTTCACAGGTAACGCGCGCGCAGGGTCGACCCGCCGGTGCTACCGGAAGTTGTTTTTTGCTCATCAGGAAAGTGCTCCTAAGCGGCCTGTTTCAGCGGAGATTGTTCAAAGGAAATATCGGGGAATACGTGGTTATGCAGTTCTCTCAGGGCCAGAGCCTGAACAGCAGGATTGCTGCTTTCGAGATTTTTCAGTTGCGTCAGGTTGAGCTGAACGGTGTAAATGTCACCCCCTTCAATCGGTGGCATATTCTCAAGACGGCGCACGTCATTGCGGGACATCCACCCATTCTGGAGCGCGCTGGTATAGTACGCAGCACGGCCCGCGCTGTCGGCGCGCAGCAGCCCTTCAACAGAGAACTCCGCGAACACCTCATCATCGCTGTCCAGCAGGCACCGCCCTATTTCCTGTTCTATGTTCACTAACAGGGGTCGCAGGGTATGTGTCAAGAACTGGAGGTTCATGCCCTCCAGACTGGATGCCCAGCTGCTTTGCTTCGTGGTGTGACCGACCATGAAAGGCGGAACGCGAAACCAGCGACAGATTTCCTCAATACTGAAAGAGCGGCTTTCCAGCATCTGTGCGTCTTCGGGATTCATGGTGACGCCCTGGTACTTCAATCCGCCTTCAAGCACCATGATTTTCCCGGCGTTTTTTGAACCCGTAAATGCAGCCATGTATCTGCGAAGTCTTTCACGTTGTTCGTCAGATAGCGCATTCTCAGCGGAGAGAAAACCTGAACTCTGAAGCCCCTGTTCAAATATCTTCGCAGCAGACTCCTCAACCGCCATTGCAGAACCGATCACATCCCGGCCTGTTTTCATCGGCATCATGCCGCAAACACCGTCAAGACCGAACCCGCGAATGTGCATGATGTTTTTGACGGGAATGACGCGCTCGTTACCGTTTTCAGTGTATTTGTATTCCAGCGCCCCGGTCGGGAGACGTTTAACCACCATGTTCTGCGGCAGCAAAGGCACCAGCGAAACCAGGCGATTTGCGATGAATTTCTTCTCAATGAAGGCGTTCCCGCGCAGGCAAATACTGGCGACAACCATCAACATAAAGCGTGATGGTGTCATTTCTGAATTGGGTCGGCGGCACAGTATCGAGTAGGCCGGATGATCGGTTGCCGCTTTACGCGAACCGTCAGGCTGTCGAACGTATATTTTCAGCGGAAGTGTTGAAATAGACTCGCTTAACAGCCTTACGCATTCCCACACAGCCGATAGCTGTATGGCTTTATCGGCCGTTACCACCTTTCCGCTGCTGCTGGTACCAAACCATTCCTCCCAGAACGTGCCGGTAGTCAGGCTGATAGGCACACCAAGCCAGTTAAGCAGAGCACTTTTAACCCTGCCTGGCCGTTTGTTTTTTTTCATCAGAAACCTACCATGATGGGATTATTGAAGAATCCGGAGAGATCCTGCTGGTCGTTGCCACCGTTAACCAGAACGCGGCTCATTGCTGTGAACAAGGCCGCAGGGCCATCAATCTTGGCCTCAGGTGTGGACTTATTTGGGAATATGTTCTCGTTCCGGTCCGGTTTGACGGTTACGTTGGACATCATCCAGTTCATCACCGGGTGATCGCTGTGATGGAAGCGGCCACCGTATACCAGCGCTTCGACCTCTTTCATCGCCTCAGAGAAATTGCGAACCGTCTGCGGTACTTCCACCAGCGGCAACCCTTCTTCTGCCAGCGCAAGGCTGAACTGCGTCGCACTCCACGGGTCAAAGCCGATTTCTTTCAGGCTCTCGCCAGCAACCCACAGCTGTAGCTCTTCCTTAATCTGAGCATGGTCGATTACATCCCCGTCGGTAAGGATCAGCTTGTCCATCCCGGCCCACTTACGATAGAGCTCTGCCATCTGGCGTGAACATTTCTCAAGGCGTCCTTCCGGTAGCCAAAATTTGAAATCCGCATGAACGTGGCCATCTGGCGCGCGCCAGACTTTCGCGGACGCACAGATATCAATTTTGTTTGACAGGTCAACGCCCACCCAGGAGGGATAGGTTTTAAGTTCGTGCTGCGGGGCAATAAACTCGCATCTCTCCCATTTCATCATGTCCATCCAGGCTGACTCAGCGGTAACCCAGATATTCATGTGCTTGGTGAAAAAGTTAATTCTGGCCGAAACCTGCTCTTTCGCCTTTTTAGCCAGGCGGCGCAGGTCATCCCAGCGCTTACAGATACCCAGCCCCGGATTCGCCTTCTGCCAGACTTTTTCATCAAAGGGATCGTCACCTTCATCTAAGGTGTAGATGATGGCAAAAAACGTATCGTCTTTTACCAGCCCACGCAGCACCTTGATGGCGTAATCACGCAATTCGTAGCAGATGCCTTCTTTGTTGAAACCGGCGGTGGTGATACCGAAAAGCAGCGATTGCAGACGCGCACCGGTTGCCGTCTCCAGAACGTCCCAGACGTCACGGGTTTTGTGAGCATGCAGCTCGTCGACGATGGCACAGTGGATGTTCAGGCCGTCGAGGTTGTTCGCATCTGATGATAAAGGCTCGAATTTGGAGGCCGTTTGCTCCTGGTAGATAGCGAGCTTGTTGAATTCGAAGATCCGCCCAAGAGTGGCTTTCGCCTTCTTGACCATATTCTTCGCGTCTTCAAAAACAATTCGTGCCTGGTCACGGGTGGTTGCAGCGGAATAAACCTCCGCACCGCCCTCGCCGTCGGCACCAGCCATATAAAGCCCCACGCCGGAGCAAAGCGTTGATTTGGCATTTTTACGGGCCACCTCAACATCTGCGGTACGGAAGCGCCGAACCATTACTGGACGACCGCTGCCGTCGTTACGCAAAACGGTTTCTCCCGTTTCTTCGTTAACCAGTGGGATCACGAAACCAAAAATATTAATCAGGATGAAAACGTGCCAGTCCATCAGCTCAATAGGCTGCCCTGCCAGTGCGCCTTTTACGTGAGGTACAAAATTATAGAAATTCAGAATGTGCTGCGCGCGCGGTTCACTGAAGAAAATACCGCGCTCTTCGCCGTGTGCCAGATCGTCAAGAAAACGCTGACAGGCAAGGCGCACATACTCACAGGCAATAATTTCCCCCACCACTACCCTCTCGGCGTAGCGGATGCCTTCTGCAACCTTAGCCATTAATCCCTCGCTTTCATAAACTCGGCCAGCGGGTCAACCGCTTCAGGACCTTTTGCATTTACTTTCGATCGGCTGGCTGGAGTCATGCCGAACTCACCAAGCATGGCACGCAGACGTTTCCAGGCATCAGCTTTCATGATGGCGGCGGGGTGAGCCTTGATCAGCACATCCCCGCTCTGCGTTTCGGTCCGGTAGGTGTAGCCCTCAACTTCAAGCGTGTCGCAGTGATGCCGGTATTCGGTATAGGCCTCAACCAGCAGCTCAAGGGCTCTGGCATCAAGCTGAGACATCACACCGATAGCATCAAGCTCGTCGGCCATCCGTTTAAACCAGTATTTCCCCTGCTTGTCGAAATGCTTCGGCGTTGGGGGTACCCCTGAAGGGGGTTTTGGTTCGTTCTCATTGATCGGGCGTTTAGATGGGTTACCCCTCACCAAACGTAGATGGGTCGGGGTTTTCGGTGGTCCAGACATAATCGAAAACTCCTATTAATCATCGAATGGGGGACCCCATAAAAAAGTTTTCTAACCTGCGACGATGTGAAAAGAGGTTAGGCGGCGGTCCTTTAGGGTGATTCCCCTGAGGTTTTTACCCACCCTCCCCCTTTCTCATTTCAAATGAGAAATGATGTCATTTGAGTCTCTCGACCGCTGTCTTCGCTCTGTGGCAGGGCTTGCAGAGGCTTTCGAGGTTGGACAGGTCATCGGTACCCCCATTTGCTTTGGCGATGATGTGGTCCACCGTCTCAGCGGGTGTATACCTTCCATTTCGCAGGCATTCCTGACAAAGGTGTTTATCTCTGCCGAGAACGATTGGGCGCAGCCTGTCCCACTTACTGCCATAGCCTCGCTGATGCCTGCTCTGTCCCCGCTGATGCTGCTGCCAGCCTTCGTTGATGTGTTTGGGACAATATCCTGAGCGATCTGTGGTTGTGCCGGGGCAGCCACGCTTGCGGCATGCTCTCGGTATTAACGCAGGCATCAGGCTAACCTCCACGCCCGGCGGCGTTCTGTACGTGGCGCTGAGTCAGGGTGACGCTCAACAGGCTCACCATCAGCATGATCCACCAGCGAGTAACACGGATAAACCACCGCGCCGCCATAGGCATCCCCGACTGCATAGTCGGCTGGCTTACTGCTGTCCCATCGAGAAAGGACTCGTTCAATATGCTGAGGCGGTACGCTGTAGCACACGCCGTGTATAAGGCGCGGCAGCGTGATGAAGTCAGACCGTGTCTTGTCAGCAACAATCAGACGTTCGGCTACCTGCATCTGATACTGTGGTGGTCGGCCAGTGCCCAGGTAAAAACTCACCAGCGATTCCGGGAAGCGGTTAAGCCAGCTCGTGACTGAAGTGAAGAACAAGTCCACTGGCATCGCATCATCTTCAACAACAACTACCCGGCAGGTTTGTTCTGCTGTCCACTCAAGCGCACGCCGATGATTCCAGTTCGCACCGTGGTTACCGTCATCAATAAGCAGATGGGCATCCAGCATCGCAGCGAGACGTTGTGCATGAACTATGCGAGAAACATGGCCGACCACCACAAACTTAATCTCTTCAGCCACCAGCGAATCTCCAATAAAAAAGCCGCACGATGGCGGCTACTGTCTGAATATCAGGGTGTTGCTCCGCTTTAACCCTGGTTAAGGTAAGCATTCAGCCCGTCAGTGGTGGGACACTGGCGCACTCTGTCGCGGGGGGATAGCTGATTACCTCCGATAAGGAAAATACCCATGAGCTCCATGTCAGAACTGGAAAAAGCAGTTGCAGATTTACAACGTGAATTAAAGATTGAAAAAGCCACCAATAAACTGGTTTTTTCTTTGATTATTGAAGCTGTTAACAAGCTGTCACCAAAACAGAATGTTGGGGACGTTCTGATGGATGTACTGAAGGAGGTTACACCGCCTGAAATTTCATCTGCCCCAGATGCTCACGAAGCGATTGAGAGAGTTGAGAAAATAATTCAGAAGAAGCAATCGCGTTCGTAACTTCCTGAATTAAATCGTCGGCGGCTCGGTGCTGAGCCGCATTCACAATCTGATCGATTACAGTTTTCGCGTGAGTTTCAGCGCGCTGCTTGTAACCTTCAAGAGTAAAGTCTGCTGTAATGTCTTCACGATAAGGTACAGTCAACATGTTTTTCTTATCGAGCTGTACTTTGGCTTCACCGCCAATAGCCTCTACTGTTTTACAGTCCAGTCCCTCTGCTGAGGAGTAACCATTAATTTTGAAACTTACAGATTTTTGGGTCGGGAACTCAACCTCATACGAAATCATAAGACCTCCTGTTATTTATGGCGCCACCAGGCATTTTCTTTGCCGATGCCATCAGTTTTGAAAACGGTATGTACCAGAGGGCCGGTGACCAGCCTGTCAGCGAATGACTTCGCAACAATGCCGAACGCCAGCATGTCGCCCACCGCGGCGCCAGCCTGTTCTTTCTTCCAGAAACGATAACTCTCGATCCGGTAGTAAAGTCGGATGATGCCGTGAGCGAACGCCATAACATCAGCGCGGGTACCACCCAGCAGCCCAGCGTTTAGCATCACATCGTTGCGATGCTCTTCAATGAACTCCTGATAGATGCGCTCCGGATGATTCTGCTTTGCCCAGGTATCGGCGTAGGTCTTTGGTTCTGAACCGACATACACCTTTCCGGCTTCCATTTCTTCCCACGGCGCGCGAAGCATTTCGACATCGGTACCATCGGTACACCAGACGAACCGGTATTCAGGGTGTTCTCGCAGGTGCTGCCAGATGTGCAGCCAGCGACGGAAGTAGACATTCATCTTCACGTCAGGTACGAGATACAGCTCAACATCTGCCGGGGCCGCCAGTAATTCATCCACCAGCGCTATACGCCCACACTGGCGAAGCGAGGCCGCCCATTTAGCCAGCATGTCAGGCGAGGCCGCCATTTTCGTGCCGCGCTGCGGGTCAGGCTGACTGGTAAGCAGCGTTGTGATAACCACATCGCGCTGCTGGCGGTATTCAGCGTAACCAGTAAACCCGGCATCACGCCGTTCGTTGTGGATCTTCACGTTACGTTCCACCAGCGCCTGTCGATCGGGACGCGGTACCGAACGCTCTACGGCTTCATGCTCATCGAGAGAATGAATCAGCTTTTCTGAACCGACCACATCACCGTAAGCCCACGTCGTCAGGCCAGCGTTATGGATACGTAGCGCGAGGTCACTGTGTTCGTACATGCCGCGACCATAAACCGGATCGAATCCACCCACCTTCTCGATGGCGCTACGGTGGTAATAGAGCATCACTCCGCGCTGCCCGGTGTACGCCACATGCTGATCGTCACGGTAAAGCACCGAAAGGTCATTGAGCTTATTCTGGCCAGCAAGATCGAGGAACTGGTAAGCCAGGTGTGGCTCGGGTGATTCGATGTAAGGGAGGTGCCAGTTATCAGCGATAGGCCAGGCATCATCATCCCACAGAAAAAGATGCTCGCACCCGGCATCCATCATGGCTGACAGGCTGGCGTTCTTCGAAGCAACAATGCCGAGTGATGTTTCATGGCGAAGCAGCTGCACGCCGTGTGGCACTACCGCTGCAGGTTTTGAACCATCATCGACAACCACCACCAGCGCACCGGCCGGCAGGTGCATCATGTGCTGTGCAAGCGCTCGTTTCAAAACGTCGGCGCGCTGGTGTGTCGTTATTGCAATACCGATCCGCGATGAAATGATGCTGGCAGGCGCATACGGGACACCATCAATAGTGACCTGCATAATTTTCCTCTGGGAAGTTTATTAATTATCTTATTCGTAATAATGGATGGTCTGACGATAGCAATGGATGATGTTGATAGTTAATCACTAGGGAAGTAGAACAAATCTAAGTTAAACTACTGGTCTGATATGTATAAATTAATGATACATGTCATTATTTTTGCGAACCAAACTAACAATAAGGTCATTTATGAAAAAGCTAATTATGGTAGCTCTGGTTGCCGCAGCTGTTTCTGGCTGCGCTCAACAATCATTTTCAGTAAACAAAGGCATAACGACTACGCCACAGCAAGTTACGACACATCATTTCTTCGTTAGCGGGATTGGTCAATCCAAGCAAATTGATGCTGCTCAGGTTTGCGGTGGTGCTGATAAAGTTGTTCGTACTGAAGTTCAACAGACTTTTGTGAATGGGTTGCTGGGATTTGTCACCTTCGGCATCTACACCCCTCGTGAAGCACGCGTCTATTGCGCGAAGTAATATTTCATAGCAATTGAAACTGATAATCCTCTAGCCCCCTAACAGGGGCTTTTTTACATCTGGTTGATAAAACAATTATCAAGCCCACCAGCAGGTGAGCTTTGTAATGGCTAACAGTCGGCATCTGGACGCGCTACAGCGCGACAGGCCCACATGCAGGCTTCCTGCATTTTGGTGCGCGCGATTGCCAGACAGCGGAGCGCCTCTGAACGTTCGCTAGCCTCCTCAGAGTTGGCCTCCACGACCTGCAAAGATAGATGTGTGCGTTCAAGTTCCAACTGCTCGCAGAAATCACGGCTAATTTCTTTCAGGCCATTCATTTGCGCGATATCGTCAGCGGTCAGGGTTCGATAGCCTTTAACGGTGGTGCCGTCCTGCGGTTTAGCTTCGCTCATCGGTTTCTCTCTTTTTGGCGGGTATGGAAACTTACCCGCGATTGAATGTGAACACAGCAGCATGCGTCACTCCTGCTTCTGGCAGTTCGCCTTCCACACTTTGTTATGCGCCAGGATGTCTTTCTTCGTCTGGAGGTCCATAACGTCGATGTCGTGATCAGTCAGGTAGATTGGCTTTACCCAGTCACAGGAATCGTGGACGAAAACATAGCTGGGCTTTGGAGGACCACCAACACAGCCAGCAGCCAATGCTGACACGGAAAGCATAGAGATAAACATGAAATATTTATTCATTGTTGCCCTGCCATGGTTGAGTTAGCAGCGCCTTTTCAACACTCCATCCCCTGCTCAATCGGTGCGCGATTGTCTTTACTTTTACACCATAGGTTTCGGCTGCTTTGGTAATGCACATTCGACCTGCTGGTGTATCGAGCATATGGTTACTTCGTCGGTTTCTTGCCTGGTCTTTTGGTGTCGCCCATCGGCAATTTTCTGGTGAGTACGCCTTATCTACATCAATCCGATCAAGTGTATGACCTGCTGGACGCTCGCCCATGTCTTTCAGGAAAGCTTCAAAATTGCCCCAACGCTCACAAACTGAAATTCCGCGACCACCATAATCTCCGTAATACGCATCGCCGGGACAATTGCAGCGCCGCTGCATTGACAGCCAGCTGATATAAGTGGGAGAAGTTTCTGACGGTCTGCGATGCCCGTGTTTTACACCTGACATGCAACCGCAAGATTGTGTCCTGCCAGAGCGTAAGGCGTTTGACCTGATTATTTTTTCTGTGCCACACTCACAACCGCACAACCACATTGAAACGCCCGATTTATCCTTATTGGCGTAGGACTGCACAGTCAGCTTGCCGAACTTAACGCCGGTTAAGTCGATTGTTTTCCTCATGTTCACCCCTTATGAGCCGCGCTTCCACGTGTTACGCAGCTCACGATCAACATCATCGCCAGGCATATGGTTAACGGTCTGCTGTACATTGCTGGCCTCTTTCGTTGTCTCTACCCGGCGTTCTGCTGCTGCGACCATTGCCGCTGCGTTATCTTCGGTGCGCTGCTGATCTGCTTTTGCTTCTGCTTTGCTTGAGCCGCGAATATGGCCCAGGCCGAAAGCGCCAGCGATGGCGGCAATGACTGCTGCAGCAATACCAATTAAAGTTTCAAACCCCATAGTGACCTCACACCAGCACAGATTTCGCCAGGTTAAACAGGGTGCGCCGTTGTTCCAGCCCGTTACGGCCGCCGTTGATAAGCAGCGTCACGCGCTCCACGTCGCCGGAATGGAGCAGGCATCCGTGCGAGACATAGAACCATGCAGCGGAGCGCGCAGCATATTCATCCTGTTCCAGCAATTCAGGCTGGGTTACAAGGTCCAACTTCAGCGCGTGGCCACAGTTGCGGTAATTGCTGAGCCCGGTGATTTGCTTCAGGCCGCGACCGCGATATTTCCAGCCATCACCAGCAACCTGGTTGCCCAGGTTCTTTTTGCCCCACTCACCGCCATAAACCAGATTGGCTATCGCTTTCTGATTTGCCGGTTGCGTTGCCGTTCTGCCAAGTGCGGCGGCCTGCTGTGCAGTAATGCGATGCTTGCCGAACGTAGGTACCAGGTTTTCTGCCGCATAGTTCAGGTTTTCCACCAGCCGGGTGAAACCGCCGGACTCATGGCCCATCTGCGCGATAAACATGGCCTGATCGAGCGGCGCGGTTATGCCGAATTCCTTCATTGCAGCATCGATATAGTGAAACCAGCGCACGGCTAGACCGGCGCTTATACCTGCCGCCTTTTCAAATTGTGTTTGGTTCATTAGTGCCTCAGATGATCTACCAGACGTGCCAGATTTCCCCGGGCCCTCATAACGGCGGCGCAGATAAGGAGGTTTGCCACCACCACCAGCCAGCTGGAGTCACGATAGAGACCGAAGATAAACTGCAACGGGATAACGGCATAAACCAGTACGGTTACATACGCCATGATAGAGATGAAAGGACGATGCCGGGCGCCATGTCGCTGGTAGAACATCAGAACGATAACAATTACCGCGCAGATAAATGCATTAAAGAATGCAGTCAGCTCACCTGCCATTTCCCCCTCCTCCGCGTAAACGCGAGAAAAAGCTGAACAGGCTGTTCAGATCCTGGTTATTAAGATAAGTTAGGATTTTGATACACAGGGCAGACAGAATCACTGCTCCTAGTGCATCCAACGGTTTTTCATATCGCGATGCGGCATTTAGCAGTGAGCCAACAAATCCAGCCCCAAGCACCCCAACGATAAACGACGTCAGAAAATACCCAGCCAGTCGTGCACGAGACAGGTTCGTTGCTGTTGCGACGTAGAACACCGCACCACCAAACGCCCCAAACACCACACCGAAATCTGTATGAGTAAAGACGCCGTACAGGACTGAACCCAGCAGGCCGCCGCCGAGAACTGCGCCGGTGCCGGTTAATGGATCGGACATTAAGCCCCCTCTTATTGCTGTTGATCCTCTCAGAAGGTTGAGGGGAAACAAAAAAGGCCACCCGAAGGTAGCCTGTAGTAATGATTGTGAAGGCTGGAGTCGAACCAGCTTCCATCGGTGCGCTGCCGATTGGGTTACGCGCGCCTTGTGGCTACTTATCCAGAATATTCACCGCAAAACTATTCCCTAGCTCGCCGCTGAGCTTCATCACAATGGGGATCGCTTTGCCGCGCCAGGGAAGTGTGCCTGGTCTCACCGGGATGTCGTCACATACTCAAAGCGATTTCCGTTGTGTAGAAACTAAATAGCCCCACTAATACAGGCAGGGCTTAATTTATTTTATTCGTGTAGGCGTTAACGACACATTTCAGCTTTAGCTTTCATGTAAGCCTCGTGAGCCAACTCCGCAGTTTGGAAACTACCGAGCTCTTTACGTTGCCCGTTGATGCGAATAGCGGAACGCCATACGCCGCGAGCTTTGCACCAGTTTGCTCCAATCAGCTTGGACTTCGCCCCTTTTCGAACTTTGTGTCTGTTCTGTTGATTAACAAACTGGGTAACGATACGTAAGTTGTCCCATCGGTTATCTTTGGGATTGCCATTGATATGATCGACACACTTATCAGCCGGCGGCAGCGCACCGTCCATATACAAAAAAGCCAACCGATGAGCGAAAATTAATTTCTTATCGATCATTATCTGGATATAGCCGTACGTATCTGCGTTCCCGGCTATTTTGCCAGGCGTAGACCGTGAGTTTGTTCGCTTGATCCAAACAAATAAACCAGTCAAAGGGTCGTACTTCAGAACCTCTTTCAGCCGTTCTTGGGTGATGCTCATGATATGCGTATGCCTTACTTTGAAATGAACCTTTGCCGCACAGGAAACCAGCCCGTCGAGGCTCGCCAGCGCTAACCGACTTCCTCAAAGGCTCATTTCAAATGGATTGGTTCGACGTGATGAATGCGCGGGCGGTGCGCAGGAAATACGGGTACAAAAAAACCCGCAACGTGGCGGGCTTTTAGAGGTTAATTATCTACAGGCGTTATACTCCATAATCAGAAGCATACAGGACAGTTTTATGCAAAGTCAACACTAACGTGCAAAAAAGTGTCGCCATTTGCTCCGATCATATTAATAAGTTGTTGCCTTCTCAAATTCTACTGCCGCGTGACGCTCCCACTGGCGCAGCGTGTCCACCAGCATTTCATAAAAGGGTTTCCAGTTGCGTGACCATGAGGACTGATGGAGGTCCGGGAGACGCTTCAGAATGGCACGGTGTACCGTCGCCGAGGAGATAGCAGAGAAGCCATTACCAGAGCAACGTTCACAGGTTTTGAAAACCGGTGCGCCACGTTCTTTGGTCGCTTTGCGATCCAGCACTTCGCCTTTACCGCCGCATCTGCACCGCGCAAGGATTACCTTTTTCCCTCCGCAGGTTTCGCAAACCCTTTTCACCAGCTCATTTTTAATCTTCGGGGCCACCACTTCGGCACCGTCATCGTCGAAGATACCAGGATGTTTAACCACATCCTCATTCCCGGAGATAAAACCGGTACCGCTGCAACTGTGACATGTCACGCTGGTAGCCGCCGAACGGGAGTAATCAGCAAAGGCAAACTGCGCCAGCGTCAACATGCATGCTCCGAGCTTGTCGCCAGCGGCTTTGCGGACATTTTTAGGAGCGTTTTTGATAGCAACCTGCGCCAGCGCCTGAACTGCGAGCTGTTCATCTGTTTTGCTGATGCCGGACTTGCCGAAGAAAGCAGCCAGGCCGAAGCGTGCACGGCTGCTGGTGGTACCAATCGCCGCCATAACATCAGTGCCGGTGAGACGATCCGGAGAGGTTCCTTTCACGTCGTCGCTGATGTGCATACCCTGAGGGCTGAAATGTTTGAGTGATGTTTCCAACTTCATTGAATGGTTTCCCCCTTTTCAGCAGTGCCAAACCAGCCAGGGTGCGCCCACTGGACATCAGTCACTTTATCGCCGTTACCACACAGCGTCAGAACACGCATAGCAACGTAGTGCATAAGGATTTTTTCATGCTCTCGCCACTCATCAGGAGTGTCTTCAACAAATTCAGCGATGGCGTCAGCAATAAGACCGAAACACTCAGGGAAATCACTATGACCGATTGCGATGTCTTTTGCTGTTTCCTGAAGCTCCAAAAAACGCTGCTTGGTAAAGAGATACGACATTTCTCTAATTAGGCGATCCATTTTAATACCTCGTTGCGTTGGTGGCTTCCCACTCAATATCAAGTTCACTTTGCTGTTTGCCGGCCAAGTAATTGAAGGGCCCTTTATCACCCTCGATAAACTGGTGTGAGCGGGAATCAAAGTTGGCCCCTATGTCTCCGATCCAGCCCTCACCTTCACGTTGTTTCAACAGGCGAATCATCGAGGCGGGCATTTGGATAGCAGTCTGTTCGTCCTTATCAAGACTCTCATACCCCATTCTTTCAGCTTTGCGCTGGGCCAGTTCGCGCGGGATATTACGCCAGACGGCCATAACGTTGTCGGGCATGTCAGTTAAAGCGCCAGTGCCTTTAACATCCATTTTCCCTGTTGGTGCAGCTTCGTTTGTTTTTCTGGCATGCGTTACTAGCAGAACATGGCAGTTGTGCTCGTTTTTAAAGTCGCAGAGGGTATCGATAAATTCTTTTTGTCCACCGTAGTCCTCCTCATCGAGTCCACATTTTGCCAAGTTGTCGATAACGAAAAGATCTATTCCATAGCGGCGTCTGGCATAGGCAAATATTTCCAACAGTCGATCGGCCTTGGCTGTTCCGGTGAGTTTGAACACCCAAAGACGATCAGAAAACCACTCGTTAGTCATGATGATTTCAGTACGTTCTGGGTTTTTTCTACAAATGGTTTGCCGGGTAAGACGAGCCAACATTTTCCCAGGCTTAAGCTCCAGCGAGGCAATGCATACCCGGACTCCCTGGCTCATGGCATTGACGGCGATATGTCCCACCAGCTCGGTTTTTCCGTGGCCGTTTACTCCGTTAACCAGCGTCAGCTCTCCGGCGCGGAATTTGAAATTACTGTTCAGCGAATCCCACGGGCTGGAAAATAATCCAACATCTCGATGCTCGAATGCATCCAGTGTTTCCTGAAGGAGATCACCCGCAGAGCAGAGTTCATCAGGGTCGAAGAATTTAGCGGTCCCCAAGTAGTGCCAGATTTCATCCTCGCTCATCCCGGAGGTCAGACATTCATTGATATCTTTGTGCGGCAGCTCTACCAGGCGGCAACGATGCTCCCCCAGGCGACGAGCAATTTCTTTTGCGGCTTCGCGCCCTACATCATCGTTATCGAGGCTTAACCAAATTTCTTCGAATCGGTCGAGGTTGTGATACTCGTATTCGATCCATTGCTGTTTGGCACCCTTTCCACCGCCGAACGGTACCGATAGAGCACTGATACCGAATTGCGAGTAGGTCATACAGTCAATCTCTCCTTCGCAAAGCACAACAGCGCGAGCTTTCGCGTCCATAGCCTGCCAGCCAAACAGACATGGCTCGCAATCAGCCTCAGCCATGATCAACTTTTTGCCATTTGGTCGTTCAGTGCCGATTCGCTTTACCTGCAACAGCTCACCGTTGCGAAGATACGGGAACGCCACTGCCGGAATTTCGCGGTTTTCATCGTGGTACCAGACGACTGCGTCCGAAACACGGAATTGATCAGCTGTCTCTCGGGTGATGCCACGGGAAGAAAGGTAGTCGTAGCAATGACTCGCTTTTTTAACGCCTTTTTTAGTTGGGCGAGAGAAGGTCTTTTTCTTCGCCTCAAAGTGGTTATCGTCGTCCTTCAGCCCAAGGAATTCTTTCGCTTCTCGCATTGCGTCGCGTAGTTGGCAGTTACGCACCAACACCCAGAGATCAAGCAGGTCTCCGCTATCGCCACTTGCAAAATCTGCCCAAGTTTTCTTACCCCCGAGATTAATTTTCAGGCTCTTACCGGCATCACCATTGGTATTGCCAGCACACCACTCCTTGCCCTCAAGGTGTCCTCGTGGAAGCAGGTATTTCGCAACTCTTTCGGCGTTGTCCCACAATTTTTCAGATAACTCAGCAGGGGTCATCACACACTCCGTAAATCGAATTTGATAAAGCACATAGTCACGAACTCATCACGCAGAAAGCCGCGGTTATAGCCGGAAACCAGTAGACGTTTGAGGATGCTTTTCATGGTCGGTTAGCTCCGCGCTTCATGCGGTCAATGGCTGCCTGGCTGATAAATACCTCAGCCGAACCGTCACTTGGTTTGGCGAACCAGGAAGCCCCTGTCCCACCGACGGCGTTTGCGCTTGCGGATATCTGAGGAGCTACATTTGGTTTTTCATCGTTCCACCGCTCTCCGTTCAGGTATGACGCTGGCAGGAGTTTGTCGAACCCCATTTGCTGTGCTTTCACTCGTAGGCTGATATCTTCAGCCAGCATAACGGCGAAGTTATCAGGTGTACCTCGGTTCGCTTTTTTCCAGTCGCGATATTTGGTCCTGAACGCTGACTTAGCCTTGACCTTGGCATCCTTCCTCAGACCTGCCCCCCAAAAAATATTTTCGAAAGCGACATCGACTGGATCTGGGCCTTCAGCATCAGCTGATTCTGAATCAGGCTTTCCCTGTGCAGGTTTACCTTTCGACTCGTCAGGTTTATCGCCATCAGTCCGATTCGAATCGGACAAATTAGTTTGATCTTGTTCTTTCTCCTGCTCCTGTTCCTGCTTCTGGCTTGCATGCCCCTTCGAAGCCCCTTCAATTTCCTCCGGGATCTGAACCTCACTACTACGGGAAAAAGTCATATTGAATTGTTTGGAATATTTCTCGTAAAACTCTGAAAGAAATAGGTTATCCGATACTTTGTTGTATTCGTTCTGTACTCCAGTACAGCGCTTGTCTCCGGGTTTCAGCGCCTCGCCGATTTGATGCGTTGCCATTTCGATGACCCACACCATCTCTGAATGCTCGTCGTACTTACAAAACCCGGCTTTAATGGCGCTATTAAGCCCCTTCTTAGCCCCTTCCATGGTTAATCCAGTCTCATGAGACAGGAACGCAAGGGGCATGTAATAAAGACCGATCATATTGGCGTGCGGACTGGTAAGCAGGTACAACGCCACAAGCTGAGACTCTGGCCCAGCCTGACGCAGCTCTTTGCCTGTTCTGCCAATCCAGAAGTGAGGAGACACCTTTCCGTAATCACGCATTTTGCGCCTCCGAGACCTTCGTAAAATATTGTTGGAACTTCCAGACAGGCTGCATGCATTCATGCGGATAATTCTGCCTGGTGAAATACACCTGCTGCTTATCCCGATTCCAGCCGGTGACATGCACAATCACACCGCGCGGATCGCGATAATCGATATCCAATGGCTTAATTTGGTTTTCGGTAGTGATTGAGTGCGACATATCACACCTCATTGCCCGGGTGAGGGAATGTATCTGGAAGGTCTGGGCGGATCTGGTAGGCTTTAACTTCGCCACCAGTAGCTTTAACAATGGACATGACATGATCAGCCTTAACCCGGCTACCATTAAGCCAGCGAAATACAGCCGGTTGAGTAACCCCGCACGCCCTTGCTAATGCAGCTTGGCCGCCGAGAATATCGATAGCTCTCTTGACATGTTGATTGATCATAAAAATACCAAAAGTTATTGAACATAGGGAAAGAGTATAGCCTTGAATAACTTTATGCAATAACTTATCGTATTTGCCACTTAATAACTTTTTGTATAGGCTTATTGGTATGAACACATTCTCAGATCGTCTTCAAAAAGCGATGGTTGACGCAGGCCTTACACAGGCAGAATTAGCGATGAAAGTTGGGGTTTCGCAACCAGCTATCTGGCGTCTTGTTGCAGGCAAAACCAACACAACACGTAAGTTGGTTGAGATTGCTAATGCGCTGGGTGTGAGCCCTGAATGGCTATCAACTGGAAAAAATCATGTGCCTCATAGACAGGGCTATGTGATAGAGACCATGCCCGAAAGGGAGGTAAAGGATAACGCTGGCATATTCAGGGTCGAGGTTCTTGACCTTTCAGTGAGTGCAGGGCCTGGCACGTTCATGCTTTCAGAATATGTGGAGGTTTTACACGCTATTGAGTTCACGACTCAACATGCAAAATCCCTCTTCGGGAATCGTAGTGAAGATGTCGTAAAAGTAATGACCGTCAATGGCGACAGCATGGCCAGCACGTTCAATTCCGGTGATCGTGTCTTCGTAGACATTTCCGTCCGACACTTTCTAACGGATGGTGTGTATGTGTTTGTTTTTGGTAAAACATTTCACCTAAAACGTCTCCAGATGCAGGGAAACAGGCTGGCAGTCTTATCGGATAATCCGGCATATGAGAAATGGTATATCACGGAAGAAAACCAAGATGACCTTTACGTGATGGGTAAAGCCATAATGCATGAATCAATCAATTACAATAGGCTCTAACCTTCAACACCCCACCTTTTGAAGCCGCTTTTAAGCGGCTTTTTCTTTGTCTGTAGCTGTAAGCATGCAGTTTAATAACAAAATTTAATCAAAAAAATCAATGCATTAAACTAAATCGCAAAAGAAAAATAAGTTTTGTTATTGCAATAAGTTATTGCGTGACTTAAAGTTCATTCATCGGCAAACAACGGAGCCAATGAAATGAATACTCAAATCACCGTAGCCAAAACCATCGGCAAAAGAATATTAAATCAAAGATCTTCGCTTCGACTGTCTCAGGATTTTTTGGCTGATCATCTTGGTTTAACAACCGAAACCATTAACAACTGGGAAACGGAAAAAACTGTTCCGTTTGCTGACCAGTTAATCCAATTGGCTAACATTCTTCATTCTGATGTTCTGTGGCTCATTTCAGGAAACGAGCAGTGTGGTGAATTTACAGAGCCAACAAGCATTATAACTTCCAATCAACTTAATTCATGGTCTGCGGATATTGGCAATTGCAGAATGGCTTTATCCAACGCTATGGATTGTATGCCTCCGGAATTGTCGGCTATCGGTACGCTAACTATCGTTTATGAAAAATTAGACGACTTGCAAGAAACCATCTGCAAGCAAGCCGACAAGATTTAAAATTAATTAACATTATTTAATTAACACCTTTCTTGGTGGGGCCAAACTCACCCTGAGGAAATGAAAATGCAAAATTCCGTCGCAATTAATCAGCCAGTTAAAACGCCTCAAATGCTGTTCGGATCTGACAACATCAATGACTTTGGCAACCGCGTACAAAGCTGCCGGATGGAAGGTGATTCAATGCAGCCGACCATCGAACCATGTGAGGTTGTGGCTTTCGTTGATTGCGGTGGACGTGCCCTTACCTCTGGCATTTATGTTTACACAATGGATGCTTTTGGTCGCCCATGTCTTTTCATTAAGAGAATTGAGCCATTAGCTGATGGCTCATTAAAAATCATTTCTGATAACCATCATTACGAAACTTTCATCCTTAATACCGATGAACAGAAAGAAATCAAAATTCACGGTCGGGTGGTGGCTTCTTTGGCTGTGAGTCGCTTCGTATGACTTTCATCATTGATAAATCGTCATATAGAACAGCATGCCTTTATGCGGCCTGCGGTTACGAGGTAATCGCTCGTCTTTATCTTAAAAAAGCATATGGTCGGTAATTATGAGCTTATTAAAAAGGCAAGACATTCAGGTTGTGAACATCAAAGCCGAGCAACTGGCTGGTTTATCGCAAACATTATTTGAATATCACGACAAACTGGACCATTTCCAACTTAAAACTATTTGCTCTCTTGTTTATGACATTGCTGGCGAAATTCATGATTGGACCGAGAAAGAAGAGGAAATTGTTATGAGCTTAGAGGAGGAGGCTCGCCGCAATGGATAAATTAATCGAGACATATCGCCGCCGAATTTTAAAAGCAGCGTTATTACGCCACCAGCGTAAAACAGGCAGTAACTGCCTTGTTATTAAGCTCAATAAAGGCGGCATTAACACGGTCGAGTTAACAGAGATTCTTCTCGATGGATTATTGAGAAAATTCGAAAGGCTTGCGATCAGTGAGTACGGGAATGTCGAAGGCGTAAAAGCTATCAAGGGAATTTACAGCAGCGCTGTTGATGTTAATGGCAGCGGTGAATTCCTTACGGATAGCGGGAAGGAGTTAATCGACGAGCTCATTTCTGAGCTGGTTGAGTTCGTCAAAAAACAAAAAGTGGAGGCTCCGAAAACGGAGGGTCATGAAATGGGGGGATCTGATGGCACTTACAGCGATACGAATTCATGAATCAGATTATCTCAACGAGTGCTTTTATTACGAACAAAAAACTGGAGAGTTGTTTTGGAAATATCGTCCCTTAAAACACTTTTCATCATCAAGTATACAAAAACAATTAAATACAAGATTTGCAGGTAAACCTGCTGGCGCGTTTATTAAAACAAAAACAGGAGCATATCGTATCGTGCGGTTAGATGGTGTCATTTACTATGCCCATCGCCTGATATTTAAAATGGTTAATGGTGTTGAGCCCGAAGTAGTCGATCACATTGATGGGAACACCACTAATAACAGAATAGAAAACCTGCGTTCATGTACAAACCAAGACAATAGTAAGAATGCGCGCTTATCTAAAACCAACACATCCGGCCATACAGGGGTGAGCTGGTCACATCACAAGAAAAAATGGTGGGCAAATATTGTTATAAACGCGAAGCAAATATATCTGGGATCTTTCACGGATTTCAATAAAGCAGTCGAGGCAAGACGAAACGCAGAAATTAAATATGGATTTCATGATAACCACGGAAAAAACAGAACACGATTCACGGGAGAGACCGGAAATGAACGATAAACGCACCGTAAGCATGATTGACCTGGCATTACAGAAACACGATACGCCAGTTGGCCCACTGTTCGTAGCAGTACGTCACGGTCGTATCAAAAAATGCTTCACGCGAGATACTGCGATCCGCTATCTGGCGTTCTTTATGACTTCAGAAGCGTTTTATCGCTCCGGCTTCGAGCAGCGACACCCGGATGTGCAGGCAGTCCACCCACTCAATCCAGAGCTGAATTGTTGGCAGCGTGGCGGCGTAACCACCGAGTATTTCATGGCACACCAGCGTTGTGTTCGCCGTTTGCGTCGCATCCTGGCGCGTAAGCGCGAAATGCAGAAGTGGCTGGAGAAGTGGGACGCCATGCACGACCGATTCGTTAAAGAGGTTGATGCACTGCAGGCCATCAAACCAGCAGGGGTGAAATGATGAAGCCCTTCATTTTCAGCATCATTGTTTCCATGCTGCTGGCGGCCACCGTTATCGGCGCGCTGATTGAATATAAATTTTTGGTGAGGTAGCGAGGCGCTCCATGAATAAGCCAGTTTTAGAAATTATTAAGCGTTGGACCCGTCTAGCAACGGAGGCCAAGCAGTTGGGGCTTACCACCATCCCTATCGACCCGGAAAATATGTTGATGGTGCTGGGTGTAATGCCGGACAGTTCGGCGGACTTTTCCGCCGATTACCAGAATGACTATCAGGCTGCGATCGACATTCTGCGCAAGAGAGCGGCCAGAGAACTTGATGACGGTTTTAGAGCGCACCACAACGCACTTATCTATGCGGCAAATGAACTGGAAAATGCCCTGGCATTTGGGCGGGAGGTCGGTCATGAGTCTTGATTGCGTACCACTTTCAACCTACTGCCGGGACGCCGGAGAAACGGTTGAAGCCGTTAACAAACGGATACAAAGGGGGTTATGGAAAGAGGGTGTCCATGTATTAAAAGTCGATGGCGTTAAAGAACGCTGGATAGACTTAACGGAGGTTTCAAAGTGGGCAAGAAAGAACAAGGATCATTATCTCTCCCAAGAGGAGTAACCATTCGCCAGCATAAAACTGGCGATACCCTGGTGATCACATTCACCTATAAGGGGGTTCTCTGCCGGGAGCCCCTTTCCAGAATGGAAGCAAACGCGCGCGGCGTGAAGTATGCCGAGCGCCTGCTGGGGGAGATACAGAACCAGATCGCCGGCGGCACATTCGATTATGCGAAATACTTCCCCACCTCCAAAAAACTGGAGCTGTTCGGGGTAGTGAAAAAAACCAAAAATATTAAGTCCTACCTGGACGAGTATCTGAAAATCTGCCAGAACCGCAACCTTTCGCCCTCCACTATTGGCGGTTATGAAAAGTGCCTGTCTGCGCTATCTGCGCTGCACAAAATGCATGTGTCGGAACTGACCCCTGCGGTCCTCAAAAACTGGATCGCCAGCAGAAAGACAAAGCTGAAAACGATCAGGAATAACCTCTCGTTTCTGCGCAGCGCCATAGATGAAGCGGTGACTGACGGCCTGCTGACAATCAACCCGGTAACCCTTGTCAGCGCGAGTCGGTACCACGTGATCGACAGCAGCCCGAATAGTGACGATTACGAAGTTGATCCGTTCACACCAGCGGAAATCAGCGCTATTTACCAGAGCTGCAGATACCAAGAGTGGGAAAACCTGTTCCGTTTCGCATTCAATACGGGTTTACGCAGCTCTGAGCTATGTGCGTTGCGCTGGCCTGATCTCGACAATATCGCTAAAACAGCTCACGTTCAGGCGGCAAGTGTTGTTGGCGTTCTGAAAGGTACCAAAACAAAAGCCGGTACCCGTAAAGTAGAATTAAACAGCGAGGCGCTGGCCGCGCTGCAGGCGCAGAAACAATTCACTTTCATGAAAAGCTAGTTTATTTTCAGCGATCCCAAAACGGGTGAGCCCTGGGCGAACGCCGACGCGATACGAAAAAAAGCATGGGTGCCAACCCTCAAAAAAGCTGGCGTTCGATACCGTAACCCGTACCAGACCCGCCACACATTCGCCACCAGACACATTAGCCAGGGCGTAAACCTTTTCTGGCTTGCCGGGCAGATGGGGCATAAAGGGCCGGAAATGCTGTTCCGCAATTACGGTAAATACCTGGCTGAATACGACGGGAAAACCGCCATTTCTGCAGCTCTGTAGCGTGGTGAATATTTCAGAATGTTGGACGGAATAAGGACGTTATAGGGACCACGATATGCACGTAAAATGCACTTGAGACATTTTAAAAAACACAAAACATTAATATTCAACAGGTTAGGAATTATTCGGACACGGGTTCAACTCCCGCCAGCCCACCAAAATTCTCCATCGGTGATTACCAGAGTCATCCGATGAAGTCCTGAAAGCCCGCACGGCGCAAGCCCTGCGGGCTTTTTTGTGTCTGTCGTTCTCCGAGCCATTCGACTTAGTCCGGCGATTATCGCTATACGTTCAGGTATTCCAGTTCATGCCGGATCAGCCACAGCCCCCCAGACCTACACCAATGTTCTGCGTGCTAAAGCGCCCGAGAAAGATCTAACGTTGCGTCATGGCCCATGCCATCGTTGAAATCCCCGCACTGCATATCAAAGCCCAACCCCCCTTCACGCAATCAACATAACCAATTGATATTAAATAGTTATCACCTCATATATTTCCGTTTCCTTTTGTTTTATCGAACGATCTGTGAACAACACCAAAACATTAACAACAAGGAAACAATAATATAACTACAGAGGTGACCTCATGCTCAATAAAGAACGGCATTATGCAATTTTGACCTGGCTAAACAGGTACGAACGGGCGACGGTGAATCAGCTTGCGAAAGTATTTAACGTCACCAGGGAAACGATTCGCAGCGACCTGAACTTATTAGCGCAGGAAGGCGGCATTGAGCGATGCCACGGTGGGGCAATTATCAAACGCCGTATTTTTCATACCCAATCAGTCAATAATTTAGATAGCAATATCATTCATTTTTTTGACTCTGCGCAGTCAAGAAAAACGATCAAATCCCGACATAAAGGGCGAAAGATGAAAGGTAAAGTCTGTATTCTGGGTTCATTCAACGTTGATATTATTGCTAATGTCGATCGTTTCCCGCAAAGCGGGGAATCTATTTTTTCCGAAAATACCATTATTGGACCCGGCGGCAAAGGCGCAAATCAGGCGCTGGCCGTAAGCAAATGCAATGTTAAAACCCATTTTGTCGGTAAGGTGGGTAACGATCAGTTTAGTCAGATGGCCTTTGAACATCTTTCATCTTCTGCTATCGACAGCTTCACGCTTTATCAGGATAAAGATCAGAAAACCGGCACCGCGCTTATTTATGTTTGTCAAAGCGATGGTGAAAATATGATTGCCATCAGCCCTGGGGCCAATCGGTCCATTTCTGCCGATGAAGTTGAAGCGATTACCCCTGAAGTGAAAAACTCAGATATTTTTTTAACCCAACTGGAAAATAATCTACCCGCTACCTTTCGGGCAATTGAAATTGCCCGCCGTAACGGGATCAAGGTGGTGTTAAACCCGGCCCCCTGGTCATCTGATGTGGTTAGCTGCCTGAAGAACGTAGACTTTCTGACCCCAAACGAGACTGAGGCCTCATTGCTGTCCGGCATTCATATCGTGGACCTTGCCAGCGCAAAGGAAGCCGCGAGGGCCATTAAAGCGAAAGGGGTAGGTCACGTCATCATCACCATGGGAGCGAAAGGTGCGCTTATTTATGACGGTGAGCAATTCATTCATATCCCGGCGCTGAAAGCCGTATGTGTGGATACCACCGGTGCTGGCGATGCCTTCAACGGCGCATTCGCCGCCGCGATGGCGAAAGGGGAATCTATTATTCAGGCAGCAAAATTTGCCTGTGCTTTCGCGTCTTTGGCCGTCGAAAAAGAAGGCGCATCAAATATGCCCGAATATAAAGATGTCCTGACCCGCCTCGCGCAATATAACGATAAAAACATTCTCACAGAGAAAATTTAACGCACGCATATTTCTGCAAACACAAATTATATTCACGACAACCATTTCAGTAATGGGAGTATGTCCGATGAAAGCCCTAACAGAATCTAAACCGGGCGGCGCGATACCGCAGGTAAATAACATGCCTCACCAGCAAACACTATCCCACATGGCACGTTGCCGCCAGACATTACGTCGGTGGTGGCCGTTCTACGTAATGGCCCTGCCTGGGATTATCTATTTTTTTATCTGGCACTATTTACCTATTTGGGAAACCAAAATTGCGTTTGAGCAGTACCGCATTATCCCGCCGAATATCTGGGTCGGGATGGAGTATTTTGCCACGCTGATGTCATCCCCTGTTTTCTGGCAGGTGATACAGAACACGGTGATCATCGGCGCAATGAAACTGATTTTTATTTTCCCAGTTCCCATTATGGTGGCGCTCTTACTCAATGAAGTGCGCTCATCCGGTTACCGTAAATTTGTCCAGTCGGTGATTTATCTGCCGCACTATCTCTCCTGGATGGTGATCGCCAGCATCGCGATTGCCACGCTCTCGCCGGTTGATGGCGCGGTTAACGACATCATTAAATCGATGGGCTTCGATCCCATCCCCTTTATGACCGACAGCGGCTCTATCCGCTGGGTGCTGGTGTTTACTGAAATGTGGCGCAGCGCGGGCTGGGACTCATTACTTTACATCGCGGCGATCCTCGCTATCGATCCACAGTTGTATGAAGCGGCAGAAATGGATGGTGCCGGGCGCTGGCGCAAAATCTGGCACATCACCCTGCCCGCGATTACTCCTACCATCGCCACGCTGTTTATCCTCAACGTCGGGCTGTTCCTGAGCCAGGGCTTTGATCAGGTCTTCAACATGACCAACGACGTGGTGAACGGCCAGATAGATATCATCGACACCTACGTCTACCGCATGGGCCTGCGCACCGGGGAGTTCTCGCTGGCGACCGCCGCAGGGTTATTCAAAGGCGTGATCGGCATGATCCTTATCGTGCTGGCACATAACGTTTCAAAACGCCTGACGGGTAAAGGAGTCTGGTAATGCGCATCTCATCACGAAGCACCCCTTTTGAGCGCATCGAATACGTGCTCATTCTCTCTGTACTGATGCTGCTGGTTATCGTGACGCTACAACCGATCCTTAACCTGGTGGCGATATCTTTCTCCAGCCCGGCAAACGTGCCCGGCATGAGCGGCCTGGAAATTATTCCGCAGGGCTTTTCGCTGGACGTCTGGAAACTACTGCTGACCAACGAAGCCGTGCTGCGCGGGTTTGGCAATGCGATGCTGATTACCGTGGTGGGCACCATCATCAACGTGGTCTTCACCGTGCTGCTGGCCTGGGCGCTGGCGCAAAAACGCCTGCCGGGACGTCGCTGGCTGTTTATGTTTGTCCTGTTCACCATCGTCTTTGAGCCGGGCATCATCCCCGATTTTCTGGTGATGAAAAAGCTGGGGCTGCTGAACAGCTACTGGTCCGTCATCCTGTATCGCGCCGTCTTCGCCTGGTACCTGATTATTCTGGTTCGCCTGTTCGAAGAGATCCCGGAGGAGCTACAGGAAGCCGCCGAACTCGATGGCGCGAACCCGTTCCAGACGCTGTGGTACGTCATTATGCCAGTCGCCAAATCGTCTATTGCCATGATCACGTTATTTTACATGGTGCTGCACTGGAACGAGTTTTTCCGCGCCATGGTGTACCTCAACGACCCGGATAAATGGCCGCTGCAGGTGGTACTGCGCCAGTTTGTCGTCGAGGGCGACAAGCTGGCGATGGTCGGCGTCGAAAGCATGTCGAACTACACCGAGGCCAGCCAGATTAGCATCAAGGCGCTGAAAGCCGGGATGATCACCTTAACTATCGCCCCGCTCATCGCCATCTACCCGATTATTTTGCGCTTCTTCACCAAAGGGACCATGTCCGGCGCGGTGAAGGGTTAACAGGAGCGATGACGATGAAATTATTCACAGCAATCGCCTGCGGCCTGCTGTTATGCCAGGCCGCCTGGGCCGAGCCGGTCACCATCCGAATCGTGGAAAAAGATCTGCTGACCACCAACCGCGAAGATGTCGCGCATATCCAGCGAATAGAGCAGGCGCTGGCGCGTCAGGGACACGATATCAAAATTGAGATCGTCAACCTGTCGTCTTCCGGCTACAACGACGTGCTGAACGTGATGCTACTGTCCGGCACCATCCCTGACCTGATCTATTTCAACGGCAGCGATCAGAAGATGGTCGAACAGGGCATTCTTGAAGACTGGCGTCCCTGGATTGCGCAAACCCGCTATCTGAAAGAGGCGCTGTGGCCGCACAACCGGCTTCGCCTGCAAAATCATCCGACCCTGCTGTATGTCTTTCCGCTACGCGCTCGCCAGCCGGTGATCCGCGAGGACTGGTTACAGAAGAGCGGATTCAGCGCATCACCCAAAACGCTGGAAGAGTACGTCACGCTGTTTAATGCGATCCACGCCAGTGATTACAACGGCGACGGTAAGATGGATAGCTGGGGGATCACCTCCGAGAAAGATCTGCGCGATCTCGACGGTTTTATGAACCCGGCGTTTGGCATTCACGCCACCTGGCTGAAGGACGACCAGGGCAAGCTGCTCAATGCGCAGATAAGCCCACAGGAGCGGAACAAGCTCGAATTCTACCATTCGCTGTATCAGAAAGGATTGCTCTCCTCCCAGTACATCACCACCAACTGGGAGCTAAAAGAGGATGAGTTTTATACCGGCAAGGTTGGCGTCGTGTCCGTCTCTTCACCGGGCAACGTCTGCGTGTACCAGGAAAAGATGCGCTAGATCCATCCTGACGCCACCCTCACCCTGCTCGACCCACCCGAAGGCCCGGCAGGTAAAGGGCTGGCGGCGACAGATGTTTCCATGGAAACGCGCGGCTTTGCCATGTCCTCGCTCTCGAAACATAAAAAGGAAGTGATGATCCTGCTCGACTTTCTGGCAAGCCCGGAAGGGCAAATAATGGAACAGATGGGCTTCGAGAACACGCACTACGTTCGTAAGGGCAACACGATTAACGTGACGCCAAAAATTAATGCCTGGTATCCGCGGTTTATCCAGGCCGCCAACTGGAAGCCACCGGTGGAGTGGCGGACGCCTGCGATGCAGCGCTATATCGACAATTCACAACGTTATTTTACGGCGGATAACGCCTTTATCTTCCCGGCGTCGTTTGCCGCCGCCATCGACTCAACCAGCAGTATTTATAACCAGTGGGCGTACCAGTTTGTCTCTGGCAGAGCGTCATTTGATCAGTGGGATCAGTATGTCAGCGCCTGGAAAGCCGCAGGTGGAAACGCCATGACCGAATATGCAGAGGAAAAATTAAAATGACCGTTACTAAAGCCGCTGATTTATCGTTCACTTCCCGCATTCTGGGCATGCTGTATGGCGTGGCGTTCGGCGATGCCTTAGGCGGACCGGTTGAGAAACTCTCCGCCCGGCAAATCGCGGAGAAATATGGCCGCGTCACCTCCATCCACCAGCGCTGGCACCGGATGGACGAGCCGTCCGCACGGCGCAACAACCGCGTACGCGGCAACGGTATCATCACCGACGATACGCTGATGACACTCTGCCTGATGGAGGTTTACAGCGAACTGGGCCGTCACGTTGATGCGTGGGATATGGGAGAGTCTTTTGTACGTAAGATTGCCTGGGAACCGCGCTGGGTGCCGGAACTGGATCGGGAAGCGCTGGTTATTGAGCGCCTGTTTTATCCGGAAAAATGGATCTTCCATCGACTGCAACTGGCCGCCTGCGATCCGCGCCAGGGAGGCGTGGGCAATATGGTGAACTGCGGCGCAGCAATGTATGCCGCCCCCATTGGAGTCATCAATGCCTGCAATCCGGAGGCGGCCTACCAGGAAGCTATCAACTTCACCCAAGGGCATCAGCAGAGCTACGGGCTGGAGGCCGCGGGGGTCTTCGCCGCCTGCGTTGCGGCGGCATTTATTCCTGGCATCACCATTGAGACCATCACCGACATCGCGTTGAAACTGGCGAAAGACGGCACCCGTCAGGCCATCGCGGCAACGCTCGACGTCGCGCGCCGCTATCGTGGAACCGCATGGGATTATCAACAGGTTGTTGACGCCCTGCATGAGGCACTTTTGCCCTTCTCGCCGATGGGTGATGATCTGATGCATGGCCCGGAAAAAGCGGGCGTCCCGACCATGGCCTACCAGCCCTCGCGCCTGATGTCGATTGAGGAACTGCCAATGGCGCTGGCCTTCTGCCTGCTGCGCGAAGGCGAGTTTCGCGGCGCGGTGGAAGACGCCATCAATTCAGGCCGTGATACCGACTCTATCGGGGTGATGAGCGGAGCGATTTTAGGCGCGCTGCACGGGGAAGCCATTGTCGAACCTGAGGTGCTGGCAGGTATTGACAGCGCCAACCGCCTGGATCTGCGTACGGCCGCGTTGCGCTTCAGCGAATCAGCACAAAGCATTATCCAGCAGGATCTCGCTGCGGCGGCGCTTTACCGCCAGCACGTCATGCCATTATTGCAGCCAGGCCACACCGCCGGGCGAGGAGAGTAACATGAGCCAAATCGTTTTAAATAATCTCGGCAAATCCTACGGCAACGTCAGCATCATTAAAGGGATCTCGCTGAGCATTCACGAAGGCGAATTTATTGTGCTGGTCGGCCCGTCCGGGTGTGGGAAATCCACCCTGTTGCGCATGATTGCGGGTCTGGAAGACATCACGTCCGGTGAACTGCTGATGCACGGCGAGGTGTTCAACACTCTGCCCGCCAAAAAACGCGATATCGCCATGGTGTTCCAGAGCTATGCGCTCTATCCACACATGAAGGTGCGGGACAACATGAGTTTTGCCCTGAAGCTTGCCAGCGTCTCAAAAGCGGAACGGATGGCGCGCGTGGAAGAGGCAGCGGAAATCCTCGGCCTGACGCATCTGCTCGATCGCCACCCGCGGGATCTTTCCGGCGGCCAGCGTCAGCGGGTGGCGATGGGGCGCGCTCTGGTGCGTGACCCGAAGGCTTTTTTGTTTGATGAACCGCTCTCCAACCTGGACGCCAAACTGCGCCATAAAATGCGTGGCGAAATTCGTAAGATCCACCAGCGGATGGGGCGCACCACCATCTACGTGACGCACGATCAGACGGAAGCGATGACCATGGCGGACAGGATTGTGGTGCTTAATGCCGGACATATTGAGCAGGTCGGCACCCCGGAAGAGCTGTACCGTGACCCGGATAATCTGTTTGTCGCGGGCTTTATCGGCACGCCGGAAATTAACACCCTCAAAGGCGTTATTCAGCGCGGCGAGATTGTGCTGCACAACTGCTATCGCTTCCCCTGCCCCCTCAGCTCACATATTGAAGGGATGGAAATCATCTGCGCCACCCGGCCGCACTATATCCGGCTCGGCGAGTCAGGGATGCCAGCGGAAATCGTGCTAATAGAGATGACCGGGGAAGGACAGGAGATCCTGGTGCGTATCAACGATCAGGAGCTGATCGTGGTGTCCCATGAAAAGCTGGATATCAACGTGGGTCAGAAGGTCTTCCTCACCCTAGACGCGGAAAAAATGTTCTTGTTTGATGCCCAGACCGGTAAGCGCCTGCGGTCATAGATTGCTTAATCAATCCCTCCTGCAATCGCAGGGGGGATTTATAGCATTGCGTGAAATATGATCATAACTATCCTGTGAGCTCATCAAAACCCGTATGGGCAAGCCCTGCGGGCTTTATATCTTACATTCCCTGAGCAATGCCCCCTCACACGCCAGCGCCAGCACCATCAGCGCCGTCTCATCCTCCTGCACCGATAACATCTCCATCCCCACCGGCAGACCGATACGGCTTACGCCGCACGGCAACGTTATAGCTGGCAGGCCGCTGATGGCGGCCAGTTCCGGCGCGCAGCCTGGCGGCATCTTCGCCATACTTTCTGGTAACCGTTGTACGGTGGGATACACAAATCCGTCGATGCGCTGCGCCTCCGCCACCTGGCAAAGGCTCTGCCGTAACAGGCGCTGAAAGCGACGCCCCGCCAGCCAGAGCGGAGTTTTCAGCGTGCTACTCGCCAGCATCTGACGTAGAAACGGCGCAAACTCTGGCAGGTAAGCGCCGGAGTCCACAATGCTTGTCAGTCCGGAGGGAGCGCCAGGCTGTTTGCTAAGCCAGTCGTCAATCGCCACGCGAAATTCATACAGGCTCAGGCATGTCGCCTGACTTACGTCGTCCAGCAAAGGTAATGATACCTCCACCAGCGTTGCTCCGGCACGACGCAACGTGTGCAGCGCCGACTGCCAGACCTCCAGCTGTACCTCATCCTCTCCCTGTAACGCGGTTACCACACCAAAGCGAACGCCTTTCAGCGAACGCACAGGAAGCGCAACCGGTGGCAAACCATGGATCACCGCATGCAGCAAGGCGGCATCTTCAACGCTATGTACCATTGGCCCAACGGTATCTTTGCTGGGCGAGAGCGGCGCCACGCCATCCAGCTGTGAACGGCGAAAAGCAGGCCGTAGCCCCACCAGCCCGGTATAGCTACAGGGAATGCGGATAGAGCCGCCGGTATCGGTACCCAATGCGCCATCCGCCATCCCCGCCGCCACCGCCGCGGCGCATCCTCCGCTGGAACCTCCGGCGGTGAGTGACGGGCGAAGCGGGTTTGCCACATCGCCCCCCAGCGAGCTTCGCGAGCGCACGTCAAAAGCAAACTCGGACATATTCGCTCTGGCGAGGATAATCGCTCCTGCCCTGCGCAACCGCTGTATAACAAGCGCATCCGACGTCGCGTTAAGTGAGGCCAGCGCCCCGCAGCCAAGAGTAATGGGCATCGGTGCGCAGGCAATATTATCTTTGACGATCAACGGCACGCCGTGCAGGGGGCCGATCGGCTCCCCGCGTCGACGCTGCTGCTGATGCTGTTCCGCCTGAGACATGGCGTCAGGGTTAACCCCGAGGATCGCGTTGAGCGCCCGGTGCTGCTGAATGACGTCGAGACGGCGGGCAATTTCCTCCGGGCAGTCGTCTGGCGGTATCAGGCGCTTCATAGTCTCAGGCTCCCTCGTGATGAAAACCGGGCAGAAGGCTGCCCGGGATACGTTTTAGTCCCGCATGCCGGTAGTAATGGCATCAATGTCCTGCGGACGCAGACGAATTTCCGCCGCCCGTCGGTGCCCCTGCATCCCCTCGGTACGGCTCTGGCGGATCGCCGGTTCTGCGATTGCCGGGATACCCTGCTCGTCAATCCACTGATGGGTACAGATTTTGACGTACGCCCCAACCCACAGACCGCCGGTATAGCGTGCCGCCGCCATCGTCGGTAACGTATGGTTGGTGCCGCAGCATTTATCAGAGAACACCACGCTGGCGTTCTGACCAATAAACAGCGAGCCATAGTTGCGGATCTTCGCCGCCGTCGCGTGCGGATCGCGGGTATGCACCTGCAAATGCTCCGTCGCCATATGGTCAGCAAACGCAATCAGCTGCGCTTCATCTTCACAGAGCACAATCTCACCCTGCCGGCGCCACGCCTCCCCCGCCGTGGCGGCCGTTGGCAGGCTGGCAAGCTGACGCTCAACCTCCGCCAGGGTACACTCAGCGATATCCCGGCTGGTTGTCGCCAGCCCGACGCGGGTATGAATATCGTGTTCTGCCTGCGCCAGCATATCGGCGGCCAGAATGCGCGGATCGGCGCTGTCGTCAGCGATAGTGAAAATCTCGCTCGGCCCGGCGAGGGCATCAATGCCGACTCGACCAAACACCTGGCGTTTCGCTTCGTTAACGAAGGCGTTGCCTGGCCCAACGATTTTGTCCACCGATGGAATGCTCTCCGTTCCCCAGGCCATGGCCGCAATGGCCTGCGCGCCACCTACCCTGAAAATGCGGTGCGCGCCCGCCAGATGGCAAACCGCGATCATCGCAGGATGCGCTCCCGGCGGCAGACAGGCGATGATCTGTTCGCAGCCCGCCACCGTCGCAGGGACAATCGACATCACCGGCGCAGAGAGGATCGGGTAACGCCCACCCGGTACGTAGCAGCCCACCGTCTGCACCGGGATGATCCGGTGACCGAGATGTACGCCAGGCAGCGTCTCAACTTCCAGCGGCTGCATGGTCGCCAGCTGCGCCTGCGCAAAACGACGCACCTGATTAATAGCAAACTCGCTGTCGCGGCGCGTCTGGGCATCCATCCCCTGCAGTGCTTCGGCGATCTCCTGCTCGCTCACCTCAAACTGCGTCGGCACGACGTTATCAAACTGCTGCGAAAAGGCTCTTAGCGCCGTATCGCCTTCGGTTTTCACGCGCTCGATAATGGCGCTGACCTTCTCCGTCAGGGAACGATCGGCCTGCGCATCCTGCCCCTGCGGGCGCTTAATCCAGCTCACCTGATTTAACATTTACGCGTCCTCCATCTGGCCGAGTTTGATTTGCGCCAGCAGCGCCAGGTGGTCATACACGACCCATTCATCAACAATTTTGCCGTTGACGATGTGGTAGTGCGACATGCCCATCACGAACAGTCGTTCTCCGGTCGGCTTGCCCAGTTCGCCGTAACCCAGGTGATGCCCTTCGATGATCCAGCGAACCGCCACTTTGACGCCGCCTTCATCGCACGGGTTGGAACAGATATGCTGCGGCAGCCACGC